>ENA-OZGT01000554-OZGT01000554.1-human-gut-metagenome-genome-assembly--contig:-NODE-554-length-10161-cov-4.693548_pt1 | contig 10161 bp, 6 predicted proteins | sample MGYA00245118_ERZ653661 | MGnify/ENA primary metagenome ERZ653661 (study PRJEB26926, sample SAMN06165269) | human gut metagenome | biome: ENVO:00009003; feature: ENVO:2100002; material: ENVO:00002003... | reverse complement strand
CGGAGATGTGTATAAGAGACAGGTAAAACAGAATATTGAGCCTAAAGAAAAAGCAGTTGCTGCAAGCGCTGATGTGCCTGCAATTCATCCTGCTGTCATACGCAGACGAAGAAAGGTGGGTAGATCTCGCTAATTAATTATATTAAATTGCTAATTGCATTATTGACATTCTGTTGTTTGTGTTGTATAATATCAGTGTTGTAAGCTTGATGAGCTTGCAGCGGTTGTCCTGACCGTGCAAAAATGGGAGTTATTAAAGACGGGAGTCCTACCGTGTAAAATAAATGGGAGCTATCAAAGACGGGGACCCTACCGTATAAAATAAATGGGAGTTTTAAAAGGCGGGAGCCCTACCGAGCAAATAGGATCAAAAGCAGTACAGGTGTGCTGCTTTTTTATGTTGAATTTTACTTGACATTTTGTCGCAAGTAGAGTATAATATAAGTGAAGATAAGCAATGCTTATCATATGGAGGTCTTTGACCTTTGTAAAAAGAGGTAGTCCCTACCGTATAAGTGGGAGTTTTAAAAGCAGTGGACCCTACTGTGAGTGGGAGTTTTAAAAGCAGTGGACCCTACTGTGAGTGGGACCTATAAAAAACTTGGCTGCGGTATTTATATCGCAGCCTTTTTAATGAGAAACGGGTGAGAAGTATGAAAAAGAGGAGATTACATCTGTATACATTAGATGTCAAGTATGTTCGTGATTTGGCTAATGCCGATAATAGAGTTATGTCAGTGTCACCTCAACAACATAAAGAAAATAGACCTTTTGTGGGAATAATAATTATTATGAAACAGCATAATTACTGTATTCCAATGACATCGCCTAAGCCTAAGCATAATAAGATGAAAAATGATCTTGATTTTTCTAAAATATTGGATTCAAATAATTGTTTGATTGGAGCGCTTAATTTTAATAATATGATTCCAGTTTCAAATGATGTAATCCAAAAGTTAGACATTCGTCCCAGCAGTAGTGATACTCCGAAAGAAAGAGAATATAAGGAGTTGCTAAATAATCAGCTCGACTGGTGTAATGATAACATTGATAATATAATTAAAAAGGCGAACAAGCTTTATCGCTTAATTACTCAAAGTCCTGAAAAATCAATCAACCTCACACGCCGTTGCTGTGATTTCAAAAAGCTTGAGGCTGTTCTCGAAAGACGTTTGGCTAAAGTGCAGTCAAACGAGTACGAGCCGAAAGAAAAAGCTGTTGCGGCAAGTGCAGAAATTCCAGTTAGACATCCAGCCATTATACGCAGACGCAAAAATACAGGCAGATTCCGTTAGGGGCTGCCTGTTCTCTGTTTATTGAAAAGCTTGATCAGAACTTTGAGACGTGCGTCGTCATTGAAGAAAAGCTGTTCGCCATAAAGCTTTTCAACGGCTTTGTCCAGATTGATATGGGCAAGCAGCAGCTCAGGCGGTAGGTCATTATAGACATTGCCGAGTGGCTGGTCTTTGTAATTCATTCGCAGCTCAAGTATCCTTGCAGCAAGCCGAGCGATATTTTCTTTCTGTTCAGTGGTGATATCTTCAGGAAAAGGGAAGTTCTTGTAGCATAGGATGTTTGAGTATCGGATACGCATATCAAGACGTCCACAAAACATTCTTACCCAGGCATTGTGCATTGATGATGATAGCAAGCCGAAAACGAAGAGGTCTGTGTTTGGTATTATGTACACGCTGTCATTGACCATAACACGCTCTTTGCAGTAGATAAGCGGTACATATTTTCTTTTTTCGGAGGAATGACGGGGAATGACAATACTGTTCGAGTATCCGCCGTCAGTCACAACATATTGGCACATTGTTGTCGCCAGCATATTGTGCGCCGTTATAAATCTGCAAGTAAGAAGTCCGCTTTCTGTTCGCTGTTCGGCTTGGTATCTTGTAAGGATCGGCGTTTCTGTTCGCCGTCTTAGGAGCATTGTCGGGCGTCGATCGTCAAGTCCTTCAGGGTAGAGATATATGTCGTCATATTCTGTCAGATAAGCGTTGATATGTGAAACTGTTCTGGCGCTATCATGACCGTCATCGGATACTGTCATAAGCTGCTTTTCAGGCATATCTTTAGCACTGAAAGCTGTTATAACACAGCTCAGGTCTATCTTTGAGTTTGATATATCTGATACCCAGCGAAAGCTTTTGTATGCCCAATTTATGTGCATTTTGTACTTGTCAGTCACAGGCTCCCAGATGAACTGTACCTGCGAGCCTTGACAAACAGAATTGGTAGTTAGGAACGCACATTCTGTTCGTGGATGAGCGGCACAATACTGTGCGGCTTTAATTATCCAGCCTGCAGAGTAGTCTACTGACGCTGAAGCGGAGTCGGCAAAAAGCTGTGTTTGGCTGAAAGACTGTTCTTTGTGGTTAAACATGAATGGTGGATTTCCTACGATATAATCGGCGGAAATTTTATCCCAGTCAAAATTTAGAGCGTCTATGCAGCGTATATCACCACATTCGGAGAGGTCAACGGGAGATAGGGGCGTTTTAAACTGTTCGGCATAGCGCTTCTCCTCAAGTCTTGCCGTGGCAAACAAAGCTGTTCGGCATATGCAGGCAGCTTCTTCAGAAAGCTCCAAGCCATGAAAATTTCTGGTACTCAGAGGCTTGACCGATGATATTCCACGGGAGGCTATAAGACGTATTGCGGATAGCCCAAGATAGGACTCAATAAGAAAATTTCCGCCGCCGCAGGCAGGGTCAAATACAGAGATCTTACCGAGCTGTTCGTAAAGCACAGCGATTTCTTCGGCACTTTTTGTTTCCGAAAATTGGTCAAGGAGCTTGTCTATCAACAGCTTGTCGATAACACGGTGAACGTTACGCAGTGAGGTGTAGTGAGTCCCTGTTGCACGCTGATCAGAACGGCTAAGTGCAGCCTGATGTATAGCTCCCATTATGCTCGGATTTACGTCGTTCCAGCTTATACGGCAAAGCTTCTTCATAGCGTGGTGAGTATCCTCCGAAAGAAAAAGTTGTTGCGGTTTAGCCATGAAGGGCGGCAGGGAGGCGATAAGCTGCATAAATCTTGACGGAAAAGACGAAGCTTCAGAGTTTAAAACAAGCTGAGTAAAGGGCTTCCCCAGGAAAATTCCACTTTCCTCACAGTAAAAGCAGAAAATGAGCTGCAAAAGAAAGCTTCTCACGTCATCAATGCTGTTCTTGTCTGAAACAAGCTTGCGAACAAGGTTTTGTAAGTCATATAAAGTTTTGTCTTTTATCATAACATATACTCCTAACATAAATTTTTCTTTTTCGGATAGATAAAATTAAGTGGGTCATAGATATGACCTGTCAAAATTGCCCCTACCCTTAAACATAAAATGGGGTCCTGCTCGATTTTTTTCACAATTTTTCACATAACCCCTTGACAAATTCCCTAGATGGTGGTAGAATTTATGTAAATTCAGTGATTTTCTAGGGGTTGCTGGGTTATGAGTTTTGTGAGGACCGCTTTGGGCAGCGGTCCTTTTTTTGCACTTTTTTCGGATATGCCCAGTAACGAACTCAAAAACATAGTATCTGTTCTCTCCAAAGTCACCGCATGATGTGACCTGATAGCGCTTGTGTATGACTTTGAGAGAAATGAGCTTGTCCACTATTGCCATTAGCTCGCTGCGCTTCATACCGAGCATTTTGGCAAGGTCTGAGTAGCTGTGGAAAAACATTTTGCTGCTGTTCTGTTTACATTTACAGAAAGCACAGTAGCACCTGAGTTCCTTTGCTGTCAGACGTTTAGCTGCCTTTCTGTCCACCCGAAAGAAACGAGATCCTATCTCTGCAAGAGTGTATGTATATGTGCTAAGATGTCTGTTAGCTTTGACGCAGCGCTCTCTGGATATGATAACGCCTGATGTAATGAGCCTTTTAGTTGCCCTTGCTACGGACTCCACACTTATGCCGCAGGCTTCTGCTATTGTAGTCTGCTTCACCTTAACGTATATGCCGTACAGGTTTTTGTTTCCGTAGGCTTGTGCCATAGAATAGAGAAATGCTGCCACAGCAAAGTCTGATGGCAGCATTTTCTTTTCTACAAGGCTGTTCGGCAGGTAATAGTAGCTGAATTTCATAATTGACCTCTTTACGTTATGTTTGATAAAACAGTTTGCTGTTTCTTCCTGAGTATCATATTGCTCAGCATTTCAAACTGTTCGTCTGTTATAGTGCTTCTGTTTTTTATCTTGGCTCTGTTGAGGAGCCTTTCAAGGATATCTATGTCAATCTCCTGCATAGCTCTGCTCCATTCGCCGTTAGTAGCCTCATTGATAGCCTCAAGAGCGGCTTTCTGTGGAGATATCACCACACTATCAGGTGAGTCAACAAATCTGTTCGGGATAGCTGTTGCTGGATGCTGGTGCAAGCCATCATCACTACTGTTCTTTTCGGACAGATGATCCTCCTGACCAGCTTTTTGAGGTATAAGTATTTCAAACGGTATAAGGATCTCTGCAAGCACTTTTCCACCCGAAGAAAAAGCTATATCGTCAAGCTCTGCAGTGCCAAGATTGAGCTTGTAGAAAAACTTGAAGTTAGACTCTATAGGATACATTCGATGGTGTTTAACGATTGTGTCGCCCTCCTGAAGAACGGCAAGTTCAGTTGGAGTTTTCAGTTGTTTACCCTTATATGCTCTGTTCTCTGACAGCTCCTCTGAGAGCTTGCCTGAATACGTCTTGTACTGTACTGTTCTGCTTCCGAGAATGTTACTGATGAACTGATTAGTGTCAGGGTCGCCTGAATAGATGTATACCCAGTTTGCACAGTTTTCACGGATAGTCTTTGAGTCATCATGATATTTGGCGTCTAGCTGGCTCAAGCCCTGTATGTACAAGTGCCAGCCTATGTTTCTGCTTCGTGATACTGTTATTTTATTATCCATGCCTGGTATCGTCACAAGATTACAAAACTCATCGAGGATGTAGTTTACTCGGCGTGGCAGTGCTTTCATACTGTTCCTCGTGAGGTATTCTATCATGCTGAGATAGCTCTGATTTATAAACATTGAGGCTATAACGTGCCTTGTAGGGCGGTCATCAGGAATGATCATGTATATTGCAAATGGCTTTCCGCAAGAGATAAGCTCGTCAAGGTCTATGTCATTGCCTGAGGTCAGCTGTGCGATACCTGTGTCAAGACCAAATATGCGGATATTGTCCGCTAGGGTTGCGAATATGCTGGCTCTCATGTCGCCCTTTGCAAAGTTTGATGTAGCATATGCTGCTTTTGCAAGGGACGCTACAGGCAGGCTCTTAAATATCTCGTCAAGTCTGTTCTTAGTAGTGATATTTCCGAATGGATCTGTTTCTTCAACTTCCTGTCCATACTCGATAAAGAACTGGTAAACAGAATACATATTGACCTTGTCGAGTTGTTTGTGGTTATATCCCTGCTCAATCATATAGAGTATCAGTGCTGATAGCAGCGATTTCGCAGATGAAGGCCATATAGGATCTGATTTAGGGTTATATGTCAAAGTAGACGCCATTGTGTCGATATACTCAGATACCTTTGAAAGGTCAAGATTGTTCTTTTCGCAGTGTACATACTCATTGATTATAAATGTGAGTGGATTCCACCGTGAGGATCTGTTCGTGTCTCTGAGGTTTAATATGACTACATTATAACCTTCTTTTTTCATTATAGGGTAAGTAGAAGAAAAGATCTCTCCCTTAGGGTCATTGAATATCATGGACTGTTTGTCCTTGCCGCAGGCGAATACTCGTGCCTGCTGAAGAACGTGGGACTGAGTTTTACCAGAGCCAGTTGTGCCGATTATAAGGGAGTGGTTGTTCTTTGGGTCAACATAGAAATACCCATATTTGCAGGCTATGAGCGGTCCTGTTTTTTCAGCTTTGTAAAGCTCCTTTTCAGGTATTCTTATAAGGTTTTTGTTAAGCTCTCGCTTTGTTGCCCATCTGTCGCTGCCTTCGAGGTCTTTGTAACCTCTCTTTATTTCTATCTGTCGTGATATTTTTGCAAAGATAACCAAAGATATGACGAAAGATAAGAAAAAAAGATCGCTGACCTCAAGCTGCTCAGGCTTTGTCCAGAAATATTCTTTCCGAATAGAAAAATTTGCCCACATTTCACCAACATTGCCTTGATTGGTCTGAGCTGCCTTGTTTATAGCGGACAGCTCATCAAGCAGATTAAATACCAGACATACGACTCCTGCTATTGTCGCTGTGAGGATAATAAGAAGCAGTATCCGTCCTATTGTCTTTAGTATTTTATGCTCATCATTATTCATTTCTTATCCCCCTTGTCCTACCACGTGTGGTAGGGTGCATTATCGGCTATAAGTCTGACTTATAGCCTGTTTGTATTTCTGTTCCTGTTCGTCACGCTCAACCTGGGCAAGAAGCTGCTGAGCCTTTGTCTGCATATTACTGCAAACACGCCGCATAACGCTGTTCGCCGTTGCGCCAAGATGAAGCTTCATTCTTATCTGTTCGTGACGCTCTGCAAGAATTTTCTGTGCATATTCGTTACCGTTTTGTGCAGCAAGCTTCATCCAGTAATCTGACTGGCGGTATTTCTGTTCTTCTCGGTACATCAGACCCAGCTTCAGCTGAGCCGACGAGTTATTGTGACCTGACGACTCAAGAAGATATTTTTCTGCTAACCTGCGATCGTAATGCTCCTTTTTCAGATAGATACAGCCGAGTGCATACTGAGCGTATTCATTGTCTTCCTTGTCAGCACAAGGCTTCAGATATTTCACAGCCTGTGTGTAGTCAAGCTTTCTATCTGTAAGATACAGCTTTCCAAGTTTATATGAGGCATACAGATTTTCTTTTTCGGAGGATGAAATAAGAAGCTGTTCTGCTTCATCTATGCGATCCTGAGAGAGATAGAGCTTGCCAAGAGCATATTCTCCAATGCCAAGCTCATCATCAGACCCTGCAAGGTATTGTTTCAGAAACTGTTCGGCTTTGCTGTCATCCCGCTTTTCCTCGGTCATGTATATCCGTCCGAGAGAAAAAGCTGAATAGGCGTTGCCTTTCTCTGCAGACTTGATAAAGAGCTGTTCTGCTTCATCTATGCGATCCTGAGAGAGATAGAGCTTGCCAAGAGCATACTCGCCAATACCAAGCTCATCATCAGACCCAGTAAGGTATTGTTTCAGGAACTGTTCGGCTTTGCTGTCATCCCGCTTTTCTTCGGTCATGTATATCCGTCCGAGAGAAAAAGCTGAATAAGCGTTGCCTTTCTCTGCAGACTTGATAAAAAGCTGTTCTGCTTCATCTATGCGATCCTGAGCAAGACGCAGCTTGCCGAGCTGGTACTGAGCCTGATTGTTTCCATTGTCAGCAGACTCCAGTAGGTATTTTTCCGCTTTTTTCAGGTCAACGTCTGTTCCTTTTCCCTTTAGATACATAGTGCCTAGTCGATAGCTTATGCTGTCCTCGTGACTTTTCTCGTATATCGCAGTAAATCCAGCGAGTGCCTGAGCGTAATACTTTGCCGCCTTCTGTTCATCAGCTTTAACACCCTGTCCAAGCTCATATGCTTGTCCGATATTGAAGCTTGCAAAAGGCATATCACCTTTGCAAGCAAGAGCTTTCTCATAATAGCTGACTGCCATGGTCATATCGACTTCCACGCCAGAGCCAAACTTATACATATTGCCCAGGGAGAAGTATGCAAATCTGTTCTCACCTGCTTTTTCATAGTATTCTCTTGCGGCTTTATAGTCCTGCACCGTACCAAGTCCTCTGTCATACATCTTACCGACCCTGTAGCATAAGTAGGAATGCTGCCAGCTTGGAAGCTGTTTGTTCGATAGCTTCTCAAAACCATCAAGCGCCTCAATGTAGTTCTGTTCGCTGAGTGGGGAGAGATCGTAATTTTCATCTGACATTATGTGATAGAGTTTGCCGAGGTCATAAGTTGCAAGAACGTTTCCACTATCGCTTTCCTGGGCAAGTAATTCAAGCGCTGCAGGCAGGTCTTTTGGTAACTCCTTGCCGTCGGCTGTTCGAGAGCCGTACATGAGATCAAGCGCCTGCTTGTATCTGTCTGACCATTCAATTCTGAGCTGTGATTTCGTTTCTTTTTCGGAAAGATGAAATTCCTGCGGATATGGATACAGGTCAGCTTCAGGAATAGGAGGCTCGTCAAACCACATTTCATTTTCGGAAGGATGAGCGTCCATAGAGGCATACAGTGAATTGTAATATTCCTCGTCAAGGCTGTTTGGCTGCGAGTATTCTGGCATATCCATTATGACGTCTGTATCTTCATCGTACTGTGGCGGCAGAAACTGTTCGCCGTTTTCATTTTCGGAAGGATGAGCGTCCATAGAGGCATACAGCGAATTGTAATATTCCTCGTCAAAGCTGTTTGGCTGCGAATATTCTGGCATATCCATTATGATGCCTGTATCTTCATCGTACTGTGGCGGCAGAAACTGTTCGCTGTTTTCATTTTCGGAAGGATGAGCCTGCGGCAGGGCAGAAGCACGGAGCTGTTCGGCAAGGGGTGCAAGATCATCGAGAAGCTGATTGCCAAGCTCCTTATGAAAATCTTCAAGTCTGTTCGGCTTGAAGGTAGCGTACAGATGACGCTCGCCCTCGCCGTAGATCTTTCGGAGATATTCTGTTCTGCTGTCAAGCATATCGTTGTACTGCTTCCAGAGGGAGCTGAGCTGTGGATCCGAGGCTATAACTGCATCAACTGTTCGGTCAATATCGTCACGAAATGCTCTCATCTTAGGTCTGCCATATTGCCAACCTCCTTCAGGAGGCAGCTTGTCGGCAAGCCTGATAAGCTGTTCGGCACAACCGTTGTACCCTGATGACAGAGCTGGTTTGATAGACTTCCTTTCAAGCTCAGTGAGTTGCCTGGAATAATCACTGCCAAGGACTCTGTTCACGATCTTTGACTTGAGCTTATCGAATGCTTTGACCTCGATACAATCCTTGTCACGATATACCTTACAGCGGTCCTCACGCCGCTCATATTCGCATATGGAGAAATGTATGTGAATGTTATCAGTATTGGTATGTATCGCTCCTGTCCAATACACGTTGTCATTGTCGAGCTTATTGGACGTTGATATCATGGCGTTGATACCCTCACGACCTAACTCCTTTATCCCATGGACATCAAGCTTGCCGTCGCTCGTCATTAACCCGTTCTCTATGAGAAAGTTGTTATCAAAGGATACAACACCGTAATACTTAGGGCAGCCTGCGTCACGGCTCACTGTTTCGAGCTGACGGTATTTTTCTTTGTCACTTTCAGTTAGCAGGTCAGACTGTGCATTGAATAGTCCGTCTGATTTTTCTGAATTTGACATATAGTCTATGAAGTCCTTGTATTCGTCATTGAGGTGACGGGTCTTATCAAAGGCTTCTGGACGATCCATGTATTCCAGAAAGTCGTAGCCGCCTATTGCCCAATCATAGGTGAAACCCAGTGAGAATACTACTGCAGGTGTTGACATAAGACATCTCCCTATTTCTTATTGATCGCTTCAAGTCTGTTCTTCAACTGCTTCTGATGAAATTCGTTCTTGCTCTCCTCCATCCAGCGGCAGGGGAGATCCTCGGCTGAGAAGTAACCCTCGTCATCTGTGAACTGCATTTTCTCAATGAATGAGTTGAGCATATTCAGCAGGTGAAAATTCTGTTCCTGTATCTTGACGATCCTACGCCTGATCTCCACGATCTCATCTGGATGTTCGGGCTTGTTCCGTGCAGCGTACTCCTCGATCGCCCACTTGACTATCTTCGACTCTGTGGTATCATTTTTCTCAGCCAGCTCTTTCAAAAGCTGGTTGCACTCTTCGGTGATAGCTATTGTTTTCTTCATTCTTTTTACCCTCTTTCTTGTTTCCATATTTGTGCAATTTTGGTGCCAAGACCACTCCAAGACCCAATGAAAGACACAAGAGCATAAAGGTATGCCCCAGCAACCGTTGGAAAGCTCGGTAGTACCGAGCTTTATCCGTCCTAAAAGTGGGGTGTTTTCAACGTGATTTCTGTACAATGCCATACGTTTTCTGTATTATGCCATAATAATTCTGTACAATGCCATACGTTTTCTGTATTATGCCATAATAATTCCGTACATTACCATACATTTTCTGTACAATGCCATAACGCTGTCTCTTATACACATCTGACGCTGCCGACGA
>ENA-OZGT01000539-OZGT01000539.1-human-gut-metagenome-genome-assembly--contig:-NODE-539-length-10294-cov-4.382557_pt1 | contig 10294 bp, 9 predicted proteins | sample MGYA00245118_ERZ653661 | MGnify/ENA primary metagenome ERZ653661 (study PRJEB26926, sample SAMN06165269) | human gut metagenome | biome: ENVO:00009003; feature: ENVO:2100002; material: ENVO:00002003... | reverse complement strand
TCTCGTGGGCTCGGAGATGTGTATAAGAGACAGGTGCGCGGAGGTCAACCGCAGCATCGGAAAGCCGATTCGCTGCGGAGGCTGCCCCAACAAGGACGTCAAGCACGAGGTCCGAATCAGTGTCCCGCAGCTCACCGGCGAGAACGTCACCATCGTCGCCCATAAGGAAATTGCGGTGGATGATGTGACGGCCGGGATGACAGAGAAGCAGCGGGCAGAATTTATGAAGTTCCGCAGCGAGATGTGCGAGAGCAAGGCTCTCAACCGCGCCCTCCGCACCGCGATGCAGATTAAGTCCAGTTACCTTATCGAGGAGTTCGGAAAGCCCTTTGTCGTGGCATACCTTGTCCCGAACCTTGACAACCCGGCCGTCCGCGAGGAGGCGGTAAAGTCCATGTTTGGCGCGGCGAATGACCTGTACGGCAGCCGCCCGAAAACCAGCCATACGGTCTATGTGGACGATGACGACGAGGGATATGCGCAGCCGGAGCCGGATTTTGAGGTCGTACCGGAGCAGCCCCAGCAGGAGCAGCAGCCCGAGAGACCGGCGCAGCGGCCTCGCCAGCAGCAGCCCGCGCCGAGCAACCGACAGCAGGGCCGGAACGGCGACAGCGAGTTCTGCGCGGACTGCGGTAAGCAGGTCGGCCTCGACGTAGCAGAGTACAGCCGCAAGCATTTCGGCGGAGTGGCTTATTGCCGCGACTGCCAGAGAAACCATACATGGAGGAAATGATTATGATGATTCTTTCGCAGGACGGCATGGTCTCCGTCAATTCGGACAACGTGGCAATGTTTGAGGTCAAGGAGACTGAAACAATCCCTCACGAGGCACAGCTCATGGCGACCATCTTTGTTTCCAGCGGCGGACGTTACACCAACGCCGAGCGCATCTGCTACCCTATTGGGACGTTCCACAGCCCTGACCGCACCGAGCTCGCAAAGCTCGCGCTGGACTACATTTCGTTCAGCATCAGCTCCGGCCACAAGGTCTCCGCGCAGGTTCCGACCGAAGATGAAATGAGGAATATTCAGGGCGCGAAGTCTCGTGCGGATGCAGCGCGGCGCGGCAAGCTCGACGACATCATCAAGGAGCTGCTCAAGGAGGATATGTGATGCTGAAAGTATTGCACACCGGAGACTGGCACATCGGCAGTTTCCCCGGGCCGGAGGTCGGCGGACAGAATGCCCGCTTTCAGGACATCTGCCGCTGCCTTGATTTTCAGGCGATGTACGCGGAGGAGCACCGACCGGACCTCATCGTCGTTTCTGGCGATATTTTCCATCAGGCCCGCGTATGGTCGGACAGAGGTCTCCGCGAGAGCCGGACGGCCATAGACCACATCCGGCGGCTTTCCAACTTGGCCCCGACGGTCGTGCTGCGTGGCACTCCGAACCACGACAGCGAGGAGCAGTTTGAGATGCTGACGACGGCTTTTTACGGCGATGATTCGGTCAGCGTCGTAACGGAGCCGGAGGTGCTCCACATCCACACCTACCACGGGCAGCGCGTAGATGTAGCGTGTATTCCGGGCTTTGACCGTGGCGTACACCGGGCAGCGCACCCGGGCCTCTCTCGAGAGGAGGAAACGCAGGCGTTTACGGACGAGCTGGCAAAGGTTGTCCTCGGCCTCAAGGCCCAGTGCGAGCCCGGTGTGACGAGCATCCTTTCTACGCACTTCACCGTCCCGGGATGCAACATGGAGAGCGGCCAGACCGCGCTATTTGCACAGTTTGAGCCCGTCATCTACCCTGCCACCCTGAAAGCCGCAGACTTTGACCTCGTAGCACTCGGCCACATTCACCGGCCGCAGCAGCTCCCGGAGGCAGGCCGTGCGGTGTTCTACTGCGGCAGCATTACCGGCCTCAACTTCAACGACGAGAATCAGCCGCGAGGCTTTTATATTCACGACATCGACGACGACGGGGAGGCATGGAGCGAGTACGTCGAAACGCCCTACCGGGAGTTCGAGACCATCCGCCTCGGAGAGGACGACGTCCGCGCAATGCTGAGTGCGGAGCGGGTTGTTGTACCTGACCGCCTCAAGGGGAAAATCGTCCGCGTTCTCTATACCTGTTCAGACGAGACAAACAAGGCTTTCAACAAAGCCATCCTCGAGAAAAGGCTCTATGACGGCGGCGTGTTCTACGTCTCCGAAATCACGCCGGAGGAAATCACGACAAGTGTGAACCGCGACGAGCTCCACGGCGACAACAGCCCGGAGCAGAACCTCGCGGAGTACCTCGCCGAAAAGGAAAAGAGCCCGGAGGACGCCCAGCGCATCATTGAGCTGGCCCGTCCGATTATCTCGGAGGCAATGGAAAAAGGCCGCCTTGAGACCCCGACCGGCGTGTTTATGCCGGTGGAGATAGAGGTCAAGAACTACCGCAACTACCGCGACGAGCTGTTCAGCTACGACGGCATTTCCTTTGCCACCATCAACGGCGAGAACGGCGCAGGTAAGTCCAGCCTGTTTATGGACGCTATGCTGGACGCCCTTTTCGAGGAGCCCCGGGAGGGCGACCTCACGGGCTGGATTTGCAACGACCCGGATGCCCGCAGCGGCTCCATCAAGTTTACATTCTACCTCGGAGACAAGCTGTACCGCGTGACCCGTACCCGCACAAAGAGCGGCAAGGCGACGCTGAATCTCTCCGAGTATGTGGACGAGAGCTGGCAGAACCGCAGCGCGGAGAAATACCGCGATACGCAGGCCATCATCGAGAACACCATCGGCATGGACAGCCTGACGCTCAAGGCGACTGGGCTTATCATGCAGGACCAGTACGGCCTCTTTTTGCAGGCCGACAAGGCGGACCGCATGGCAATTCTCGGAAACATCCTCGGCCTCGGCATTTATGACCGCATGGAGAGCATGGCGGCCAACAGGGCAGCAGACGCCAACCGGGAGCTCCGGCGCATCGCGGATTTGCAGGAGGAGACCGGGCGGACGATGCCGGACAAGGCAACGGTCGAGGCGGCCATGAACAAGACAGCCGCCGAAAAGGCCAGCGCGGTAGCAGACAGGGCCATCCACACAAAGGCCATGAGCGAGGCGCAGACAAAGCTCGACATTGCCAAGCAGGCGCAGAAGCGGTCGGAAAAGCTCGCCAGCGAGCTCGGCTCTTGGATTGCGGAGAAGAACGCGAACGCCAGCGCGCAGGCGGTTAGCAGAGCGCAGATTTCTGATGCACAGGCTCTCCTCGATAAGCGCGAGGAGGTCGAGGCTGGCAGCCAGAGTTACGAAAAACTTTCCGCGCGGCGGGAGAAACTGCTGGGAACGGCGGCCCTGATTCAGCCCAAGGAAGAAAAGCTGCGGGACGTTATGGCCGCGCTCTCTGCCCAGCGGAAAAAGAAAAGCAGTCTCGAAGCCGAAAAACTTTCTGCACAGGCAACGTGTTGGAGCTATGAGCAGGCCCTCGCGGACTACGAGGAGCTCGAGCGGAAAGCGGCGGACCTCGCCGGAGCAAGCGAACGGCTCACCGCGCTGGAAGAGCAGGACGAGCAGTACCTCGCAGCAGACCAAGAGGCTATGAAGCTGCTCCAAACCAAGAATGCAGAAACCGCGCGGATACAGTCTTGGCTCAAAATAAAAGAGAGCGAGGTCACGCATATCCGCTCCCGGGCCATCATGCTCGAGACCTGCGGCTGCCCGGTCGAGAACCCGGAGTGCCGTTTCCTGCAGGATGCAGTGGAGGCGAAAAAGAAACTGCCTGCGGCCGAGACGGAACTGGAAACCTACCGGCAGCAGGCCGAGGAGCGCACCGAGCAGCTCGACGCTAAGTATCAGACAGCAAAGAAAAAGGCAACGGGCCTCAACTGCCGCAAGGACTTGCAGGCCCAGCGTTTCCTTGTTGCAGACATGCGGAAAGCCTCGGAACGGTTCGCAAAGCTGACGGCGCAGAAAGAACGCCTCGCAGAAGTTAAAGAGCGCATCAAGGCCATCGACGAGGAGCTTGAAACCATCCCGGCCAATATCGAGAGCCTCGAGGCTGACCGCTTCGTCGTTGAGGACGAACTGAAAAAGCTCCGGCAGAACGCAGCGGAGCTCGCCAGCATTGAAGCGCAGCTTTCGGACGTTAAGAAATACATCGAGCTGGAAAAGCTGCTCCCGGCAGCGGAGGCAAAAAAGAGCGCAGCGCAGACCCGCCTCACGGAGCTCCTGACCTACGCAGAAAAGGCCCGGACGGCGATTGACGGAATCAATGCGGAGATTGCGACCCTCGCAAAGGCGCAGGCCGATGTTGACGAGCTCAAGGAGCAGTACGCGGAGGCGGATGCAGCCCTCACGGTGGACAACATCCGTATTGAGGAGCTGGACCAGCAGGCCGGACACAGCCGCAGGCAGATGGAAGAAATCGAGACGGCAGAGGCAAAGCTTGAAGTTCTTCGCCGTCAGGCAACGGAACAGGGCCAGCTTGCGGCCGACTACGAGGAGCTCAAGCGGGCTTTCTCACAGGATGGCATCCCGCACAACATCGTCCGCAGCATCGTCCCGCTGTTCGAGGCGACCGCGACGAGCATCATCGGCCAGATGTCAGGCGGCCACATGAGCATCGAGATGCGCATGGAAAAGACCATCAAGAGCAACAGCAAGAAAGAGGTCACCGCGCTGGACATTATCGTGAACGATGCAGCGACCGGAGCTCTGCCCTACATGAGCCGTTCCGGCGGCGAGCGCGTTAAGGCGGCCCTCTCGGTCATCCTTGCACTGGCGGAGCTCAAGAGCAGCACCGCAGGAGTGCAGCTCGGATTCCTGTTTATTGACGAGCCGCCGTTCCTTGACGATAAGGGCGTACAGGCCTACTGCGACGCCCTCGAGGCCATCCAGAAACGGTATTCCTCGCTCAAGATTATGGCTATCACTCACGACCCGGAGATGAAAGCCCGTTTCCCGCAGGCCGTTGACGTTGTAAAGACGGCGGAGGGCAGCAAGGTCATCTACTCTTGAAATCACCAGCAGAAAGGAGGTGCGAGACTTGGGAAGAAGCAACAGGCAGACCGCCGACTACTTCCCCCATTACGTCGGGGAGAAGAGCCGGACAAAGTTCATCCTTGAAAAGAACTGGGGAAACGACGGGTATGCCTTTTGGTTTAAGCTGCTCGAACTTCTTTGCGCGGCAGACGGCCAGTATTACGACTGCTGGGACAAGATGGGATGGGAGTACCTACTCGCCGTCACCGGAGTTACAGCCGAAACGGCGGAGGCCATCCTGAACACGCTCGCCTCCATGGGCAAGGTGGACAAGGAGTTGTGGGAGAGCTGCCGCGTCATTTGGGTGCAGTCCCTCCTTGAGAACCTCCGCCAGCTTTACTCCAAGCGCACCGCAGCACCGACGAAGCCGTCGGTCGATAACTTTCCAGGCCGCAGGGCGGAAAGCCCTGCACAGGAGCCCACAGCGGCCACAGAGGCGGAGGGAACGCCACCGGCCGTACCGGAGCCCGCGCCGGAGGAGCACGACAAACCGAAAGCTCCCCGGCGTAAAGCCGGGAGCCTCTCGGCGGAGCAGGCCGAACGGTTTGACCGCTTCTACGCGGCCTATCCGAAGAAGGTGGACCGGGCCACGGCAGAGCGGGCGTGGGCCAAAATCAACCCGGAGCCGGACGACGCGGCGACCGACAGAATCATCGCGGCGGTTGAGGCCGCAAAGAAATATGACAGCCGGTTCAGGGAGCGGCAATTCACGCCAAACCCGGCAAGCTGGCTTAATGCAAAAGGCTACATGAACGACTACACAGGAGGTGAGCAGCGTGGAAACGATGACGGCTATGCTGGATTCACTCCGTCCGGCGGATTCGGCTCGTTCGGCTGAGACCACACAGCACCGACGGCCGACAAGCAAGGATATTCTGGCTGGTGGTTACAACTGCCAGCGCGAAATCCCGGAGCCGGTCGAGTGCGAGTTCTGCGGCCGGAAACTGTACCACGAGGCTCTCGTGATGGGACGAACGGTCCTGATGTTCGCCCCGTTCCCGCAGAGATGCACCTGTGACCGAGCAAAGGCGAAGTGGGCGGAGGCGGACGCGGAGGAGGCCAGACAAAAGGCGGAGGCCGAGAAAGAGGCAGCGCAGGCCAAACGGCGCGCCAAAATCGAGAGGCTGCTCGGCAGGAGCGGCATCAAGAAACGCTTCCAGCAGCGGACGTTCGCCAACTTCATCCGGGACACCCCGGAGCGGCGGCGGTGCTACGACACGGCCAAAACCTATGCAGACAGCTTTCCACAGCGCGCAGAGCGCGGCGAGGGCCTCTACATAGAGGGAACCTACGGGACCGGCAAAACGCACCTCGCGGCCGCCATCGCCTTGCAGCTTATAGGCTGCGGCGTCCCGGTCGTCTGCAAGACGTCCGGCGACCTGCTGGCCGACATTAAGGAAGCTTTCGACAGCGGAGATGCCACCGAGTACGAGATACTCAAGGCGTACAAAGCGGTCGATTTGCTCATTGTGGATGACCTCGGAAAGGAACAGTGTACAGAATGGAGTGTGAGTACCCTGTACTCCATTCTCAACGACCGGTACGAGGATATGAAACCGACCATCATCACGACGAACTACAACGCCGACGAGCTGGTGCGAGCCCTCACCCCGAAAGGCGGCGACGGCACGAAAGCCCGGGCCATCATAAGCCGCCTGCGGGAGGTCTCGACGGTCATCACAATGGCATGGGCCGATTACAGAGCAGGAGGAGGCAGACGAAATGCCTGAATTGAGACAGGAGTATTTGGATATTCTCGAGAAGCGCGAGTGGAGCGTCAGCGGCTACACCGACGACGGCCGCGTGGAGCTCGAGTGGTGGTCACCGGCAGGAGAAGATTTCTTGGTCTGCGTGAATGTCGAGAACTTCCCGGACGAGATTCTGGATTATTCGGACGACTTTGACCCGGACGAGCATATCGAAATGTGGGTTGAGGCAAGAGCGAACGGCAGACAGGATGTGCCGGGCGCGCGGAGGCTTGCCAAAGATGCAGAGGACATCCAAAAAGAGCTTGACGAGCTCGCATTTGAATTACAGGAGGCAGAAAGAAAATTATGGCTTACAGGTATTACAGCACCCTCCGCCCGCTGATGGTGGGCGGCATCCCGTTCCCGAAACAACCCGGAGAGAGCATTACCACAATCGTCAACTTCGAGGAGGGCCGGACGTACTGCAAGGACATCGACCGGCCCGCGTGGGGTTACATCGAGTACACGGCCCCGCTCGACCAGCAGCAGGTCTCTGATTACGAGCTTGTGCAGGCTCCGCAGGAGGCCGACCATGAGTGAAGTGAAAATCAAAGAGCTGGACAAGAGCCTCATTCATCAGGCGAACAGCAACAGCATGAGCGGCAAGCGCGGCGACATCTCGGCACACGAGTACGAGGTATACTGCCAGAAAGTTATGAGCTGGAACATCCCGGACAGCCGCAAGCAGAAAATCGTGGACCAGATTTATGCCAAGTGGAGCGAGCAGCTCCGGCACGAGGCAGCCCATGTGAGCGTCGCCGTCGCAGGACCGGCGCGGTACAACGCAAAGAAGCTGGACCACAGCGACACCATTCTCCGCCTTTCCTCTGAGTTCGTGGAGTGGTTCAACGGCCTGCAGGAGCAAGTCTGGCAGGGCCGCATCGAGGACAAGGACGCAAAGGAGATTGCGCGACTGGTCGATGACATCAAATTCTGCATCGAGCGGCCGACGCTTAATCCTACCGAGAACCTGTGCGAGCTCGCCAACAAGGACCCGGAGCTCTTCATGGAGTATTACGAGAAGCTCCATGAAAAGTACCGCTGGCGCAAGAACAGCGTCATCGCCAAGCTCTACGCGGCCGGGAAAGAGGGCAAACTCGCAAAGCTGAACCGGCAGAAGTTTTTCGAGGACGAGAATCTCGTCGCCTACACGATGGGCGACCGGGCGTACATCAAGTTCGTTATGAAGCCCCGGCAGCAGCTTATTGTGGCACTCAAGAGCCGGAAATGGTGGTGGAACAGTAACGAGGAGGCGTGGAGCACATACCTCAACAAGCTGGACAAAGAGTGGGTGCAGAGCATCAGCACCCGGTACGCTGATTATGTTTGAGGAGGACGTCATGAAGCGACTTATGATTATCGGCCTGTGGCCGGACGACGCGGTCAATTATTGCACCGAGAAATGCGACTGCCGCAGGTACGCATTCGACCGGATACTTTACCACAGGGGAGGACGAGCTGCCCGCGAGCGCATCTGCATCCCGGTAGTGGACAGGAGCGGAGCGGTAACGACGTACCTCGACCTGCCCGTAACGCTCCTTGAGGCGGGCGTCGTTTATCTCCGCCTCGACGACGGCAGCGACATTTTTTTGAGTAACACACAGATGGCGTTAATTGCCAACGAAGTCGAGAGGCAGCGCGCAGAGTGCGCAGGAACCGGCCTCAAGACGCTCGGGAAATGGTTTGAGAGCGGCCTCCCGACCGCAGAGGACTATCTCGAACCGGGCGACAAGGTAGACGAGGACCTGATTGGCTACTTTCTTGACGTCTTACCGCCACGCACAAACCGCGCAGGCCTGTTGCAGGTGGGCGGAGAAATCAGCACCGCAAAGGATGTCAACGGACGCTGGCAGCCGACCTACCTTACGTTCAAGCGACAGGGCGGCACATGGCGGTACGCAGGACGGTGTTTTGAGGGCTCTGCGGAGCCAGTTCAGAAGTACCAGTCCTCGCTAGAGAGGACCTCGAGGAACGGAACACTACGGTCATAAAACGGGCCATCCGCGAGACGTTTTCCAAGAAAGCAAACTCGTGGATGGACCCGCTCTCAATCGTTATTGGAGAAAACTACTGCTGCTCGGCGTTTCGATGCAAAATTAGCGCAAAAACAACCGTTTGGCACGTCGGATTCATCGGCTTGGAGGGCGATATTGAAATCTGCGTAAAGATATTCCGGTATGCGGTCCGGTGCATTAAATCGGAGCAGAAGAAGCTCCGCAAACAGCACCGGGACTATTACACACCGCAGGAAATTGCAAAAATCTGTGATTCCTACGGCTATGGGTTCGCCAGAGGCGTATACGAGGCGTTCACAAGACAGAATGAGGAAAATCAAGAATACGGCCTTGTGCTGAAAGTTCCGAAAGAAGTTAAAGACGAGCTCGAAAAGATTGGACCGCCGAAAGAGTTCAAAAAGACGCCCCAGCCAAAGACTGTTGGAGAGCTCGACGCAGCATGGCGCGGCATAGAGGACGGCAGGAAATTCGACCCGTCAAACAAGCTGGAAGAAAAGAAACAGGAGGCATAACCAACATGGCAAGTACGAAGTTTGAAGTCTCGATGGAAATTTTCAAGTTTCAGGGAGAACCGGATGTGAGCGTCACGCTGACCGGCAAGAGCCCCACAGAGCTCGAGACCGCACTCAAAACGCTCGAGACCATCGCCAAGACCACGACGCTGTACGACGGCAACAGCGCACCGGAGGCGGAAAAGAACGTCCCCAACGAGCCGCAGCAGGCAGCCCCGGTAGTTTCCTCGGCTGATAAGAAGGCCCCCCCCGAGAAGCCGGTAAGCTGGCTTACGCCCGTCGGCGCAAAGGGGCTCATGCTCCTGCGCTGCCCGAAATGCAAGAGCGAGTTTGTACAGTTCTTGCGCGAACCGCAAACGACCAACGAGTGCCGGAAGTGCGGCGCGAAAATCCCGCTGGACGCGATGGCGCGGTTCGAGTTCACCTGCCCGGTCTGCAAGAAGGCGAGCTACGGCCGGACGAACATCGAGGATGCAGAAATCACAAACCAGAAATTCTCCTGCGTCTGCGGCCGGAGCATCCCGAAGCTCACGTGGAACCCGGCCAAGCGTTGCTATACGACGTAAGGAGGGCTGGATGATGAAAGCACTGACCCACAACATCCAGCAGGAGCGCGAGGACCAGCGCGACCGCTCCGCCCAGCTCTTTATGTGGTGCATCGTCGTCTCCATGCACCAAGACGACGGTATTGGCGCATCACGTCTCCTGCGGGCGTGTAACGAGATGGACGCTTTTGAGAAAAAATACCAGACGGCCATCCTCTACGGCGGCAGCAAGAACGCAACGGACGCCATGAGGGAGAACCTCAAAGGAATCTGCGATTTTGAGGTCCGGCTGCCGGTTGACCGAGCTCCGAGAGGACGCCGGGAGGAGCAGCTCCGCATGGCAAGCAATCAGGGCGCAGAAATCGCGTGGCTCGTTATGGCTGCCACCTGCCACGAGACGTTTGGCTACGGGAAAGACCGGCTGGCGCGCCTCAAGCAGAACTCCATGAACAACTACAAGCAGTACCTCTGTCTCTTATACACATCTGACGCTGCCGACGA
>ENA-OZGT01000519-OZGT01000519.1-human-gut-metagenome-genome-assembly--contig:-NODE-519-length-10446-cov-5.076124_pt1 | contig 10446 bp, 8 predicted proteins | sample MGYA00245118_ERZ653661 | MGnify/ENA primary metagenome ERZ653661 (study PRJEB26926, sample SAMN06165269) | human gut metagenome | biome: ENVO:00009003; feature: ENVO:2100002; material: ENVO:00002003... | reverse complement strand
ATCTACACCCTAGAGTTCGTCGGCAGCGTCAGATGTGTATAAGAGACAGCGGAAATATCTCCTGTAAAGTCGGAGATAATGAGATCTGGGCAACACCTACGGGAGTTTCTAAGGGATTTATGACAGAGGACATGCTGGTAAAACTGGATCTGGACGGGAATGTGTTGGAGGGAACGCACAAGCCTTCCAGCGAGATCAAGATGCACCTCAGAGTATTCAAAGAGAACCCGAAGGTACAGGGCGTGGTACATGCACATCCTCTGACGGCGACGGCGTTTGCCTGTGCGGGCATCAGTCTGGAGGAGCCGGTTCTGATGGAAGGGGTTCTGTCCTTAGGCTGTGTGCCGTTAGTGCATTTTGCCCTGCCCGGTACAGAGGAAGTGCCGGAAGCGGTGGCACCCTACTGCCGGGAATACAATGCTGTACTGTTAGCAAACCATGGCGCGCTGACCTGGGGAGATAACCTCATGCAGGCATATTACCGCATGGAGACCACGGAATATTATGCGAAGATCCTGATGATGAACAACTTTATCTTAGGGAAGAAGACGTTGTTGTCCCAGGGACAGATCGACGATATTATCAAGATTCGTGCAGGATGGGGCATCACCACGGGCGGCAGACCCATCGGACCGGAGGGCGCGCAGAATCTGGAGGATATCTGCATCTCCCGGAAGCGGTGATTTGTTTTTCCGGGCATATTAGCGCGATAGCACGAATTCGTAAGCTTATGATAGAAGGTCATGTTAGAGACTTCTGCGAAAGCAGTCTCCAACAGGGCCTTCTTTTTGTGCTTTATTTGTGTAATTGCATAGAAGCAGGCAGGGGGAAAGCTTCTACAGGACACAGATTTTTCACAGAGTGAACACTTTTTCAATACAAAATCCAACTATACTTGAGAAAACAATGAAATTTGGACGGAATAGCAATCGGAGGTTCGCCGTGAAGAACAAAGAGATCAAACAGATAATTTTTTCCCGAAAGAAAAACAAAAAATGGATCATCATTGCGCTGGTACTGGTACTTACGCTGGGTGGCGGTTCTCTGGCAGCAGTGGTGGTATTACATAGAAACGGCAATCGGTCAGAATTATCCATGCCGGGTAATATGGCGGGGCTGAGCTTCACGGAGGATATGACTGCTACGTCAGGTGTTACCAATGTCGGTATCACGGAGGAGACCTTCGATGTGGAAAATCTGACGACAGTGCTAGAGATCGAGGAAGTCTATGCGGCCTCCGGAGAAGAGGTAACTGCAGGAGATAAGATTTTAAAGCTTACGGAGGACAGTGTGGAGGAAGCCAGAAAGGAACTGGAAAGAGCGCTGGAGGATGCGGAGCTTGCGTATCGCACCGGAGCTATCGAATATGAGCAGAACCTGATCACAGCGGAGTATACGAGAGACAGTGCCATCCTCACCGGACAGCAGGCGAAGGACGTTTATGATGAGACCGTAGCAAGTCTGCAGAGTGCTGTGACCAGGGCAGAAGAGGAATTACAGGATGCGGAGGATGATATAGCAGAGTATGAATCCTATGTGAATGACGGTTCCTATAAGAGTTATTTCAAGGTGGATGAGTATCAGGCAATCTATGATGAGAACCTGAAAGCACTGACGGACAAGATGGACGAATGGGGTATCAGTTGGTCGCAGGTCACAGGCGGTGGAGGTTCGGTACAGATCGGTGGCGGAGCCGGCGCTAATATGCAGAGCGGCGGAACTTCCAACGCCAACATTTTAGCTTCTCTTTACAGTATTCTGGAACAAAATCTGAAAGATTTGGAGGAAGCAGAGGATAAATATGAGGATGCATTAACTAATGTTGCTTTTGAATTACAAACTTTGCAGTTAAAGCTTTCCAGTCTCCAACAGGCAGTCACGGAGGCGAAGGAAGATTATGAGATCCAGCTGGCGCAGGCAAAGCTGACCTATGAGACTTCCCTGTCCGGCGCAGAACGGGCAGAGAGCGATTATAATACTACGGTGGAAAAAGCTAAGTCCGATCTGGCAGCTCTGAAAAGTACTTATGAAGATGCCAAAGAGAATCTGGAACTGTTTGAAAGCAGTGTGGGAGACGGATATTTCTATGCCTCGGAGGACGGAACGATCCTGCGGACCATGGTGCGGGCGGAGCAGGCTCTGACTTCCGATGCAGTGGTATTCGTTTACAGCAATCCGAAGGAGCTGACGGTCACCGTATCGGTAGATCAGTCGGATATTACAAAACTGACTGTAGGCGACAGTGCTTATGTGCAGTCCTCCGCAGGCAGCGGATATACCGGTGTGATCACAGCCATTGATCCGGTATCCTCGTCTAGCAGCCGTACCAGTGTCACTTACAGCGTGACGGTACAGATCAATGTAGAAGATGAGGAGGACAGTTTAAGTGCCAACGAATCCGTCACCGTAGTCTTCGGCATGACGGAGGAAGAGATCGAGCAGTTACAGCAGAGACAGAGTATGCAGGGCAGACCTGACGATGTGTCCGACGGCGATGCGATGCCGCAGGGCGGTCCCGGAGGCGGCGAAAAGCTGGAAAATGGTGAGATGCCGGAAGGAGCCCCGGGTAACGGAGAAGTGCCGGAAAACGGTGGCATGCCGAAAGGCGGCTCCGACAACGGGGAATCTACGGAAAATGCAAATGAACAGCAGGGAGGACAGACACAGTCATGAAATTAAAAAGACCACATTTTGAAAAACTGAAATCCCTCACAAAGAAACAGAAGAAGCTGATCCTGGCGGGGATCGCATTACTTCTGCTGATCCTGGCAGCCTGCTATACCGTGTTTATTGCACCGTTACTTCAGAAAGAACAGTGGATCTACAAGGAAGAGACGGTGGAGCGTGGTACATTAAAGGTAGGTGTTACTGAGAGCGGCTCTCTGGAATACAACACAAAATCCATAGATTACGATCTGAATCTGGACGTCAGTGATGATGACGAGGATGACAGTGATGATGACGATGATACCGTACAAAAATATCTGAAGATAGAGGAGATCTACGCCGCCAGCGGGCAGCGTGTCATGGAAGGCGAGGAACTTCTGAAATTCACGGAAGACAGCGTAGAGGCGGTTCGGGCATTGTTGCAGAATGCGGTAGTGAAGGCACAGTCCGACTACGCGGAGGCAGAGAGTACTTATGAATTGTCCCTGCTGGAAGCCCAGACGGATTATGATACCCAGAAGATCAGTGCTTCCTATGCGGCATCCATCCGCAATACTTCCGGGACCAGCGTGACGAACAATGTGGCGTCTCTGCAGGTACAGCTGGAGCAGAAGCAGGCGAATACCGCATCTTTGCAGGAGAAACTGACGCAAGCACAGGAAGATTATCAGGATGCGTTGGAGACCTACGAAGCGGCAAAGGAAGGCTATGAAGGTGCCGGAACCGATAATACAGTGAATTTCATGACGATCCAGAACGGTTATCTCAGCGCAAGAACAAAATATCAACAGGCAAAATCAGCATTGACACAGGCAGAAACTGCGGTAACAGATAATGAAAATGCCATCACTGAGCTTACCAATCAGCTGGCGGCAGCACAAGCAAAACAGAAAATTGACAAGCTGGATACAGAAGAGACCTATCAGGAAGCGGTGATCACCGGGCAGAACGCCCAGACTACCTACAACGCTACCGTGGAAGATCTGAAGGAGACCTTACAGGAAGCGGAAGAGACGAAAGAAAAACGGGAAGAACAGTTAGAGGCCTTTGAAGATTTCGTCGGAAGTGATGGTATTCTCTATGCCACAGAGGATGGTGTGATCACAGAGGTCAGCTACGAAGCGGGAGATCGCCTGACGACGACAGGAGCTCTGTTTTCCTATGCAACGTCGGATGACATGAGAATCTCCGTGGATGTGACCCAGGAGGATATTGTGGACCTGCAGGTTGGAGATGCGGTAGATATCACCTTTACGGCATACCCGGAGGATTCCTATACCGGAAGCATCCTCTCCATCAATACCACGGCTACTTCCGATTACAGCAACACGGTAAGCTACACTGTGGAGATCAGCGTGGAAGGTGAACTGGAGCAGCTCTACGGCGGCATGACGGCAGATGTGATCTTCGTTACCGAAGAAAAAGAAGATGTCCTCTATGTATCCCGTAAGGCGATCGTAGAAGAGAATGGCAAGACCTATGTCTATCGTAAGACAGCACTGGGTGGCAGGGAATTGGCGGAGGTAGAGACCGGCATTACCAACGGTGTGGACATTGAGATCCTGTCAGGACTGGAAGAGGGCGATACCATCTACCTGGCAAGTAAGGTCAGCTCCGAGGCAGAAGTCAAGAGTACGGAGGAGACTGCCGATTCCGGCAGCGGTTCTGATACCGCAGTCGGCAGTGATACGGAGTTCGAGATGTCGGAGGATATGCAGATGCCGGGAGGCGGTGACATGCCCCAGGGTGGTCCCGGGGGTGGTAATTCCGGCAGCTTCGGCGGCGGAATGCCGCGCGGTCCCGGAGGACAATAAATCAAGCGGATGGAGCAAATGTTGAGAAACAGACAGGAATGATTGGGAACAGTTATGAAGCAGAATGAAAATGGGAAAAAGATCAAAGAAAATATAAGAAATCAAATGCGCCGGATTGGATCATGGAAAAGCTGGTCGAAAAGACGCAAGCTCACCACAGGTGTCTGTGGTGTCTGTGTGATTGCTGTAGTGGCTGGTGCCATTGGTCTCTCCGGTGGTTCCGACACGGAAGTCATTTATAAAGAGACCACGGTAAAATACGGTACACTGGTCAAAGGTGTGACGGAGAGCGGTTCCGTGGACATCGGTACGGTGGATCAGACCTTTGATCTGGATATGAGTGCCCTGCAGAGAACGGATACTTCCGGCAGCAGTTCCTCCGGCGGCTCCTCCGGTAGTACTGCCGGCAGCAGCTCTGGTTCCGGTGGTTTTGGCGGCATGAGTGCTTCCGGCGGCGGAGCTCAGGGAGGCTTAGACATGTTTGGTCAGATCTTCAATATGGGCGGCAGCAGCTCCGGCAGCAATGGTGACGATTCTACCCTGACCGTGGCAGAGGTAGTGGTCTCCGTGGGGCAGCAGGTGTCCGAGGGAGATCCCCTGTACCTGCTGGAAGAAGACAGTGTCTCCGACCTGGAAGACGAACTGCAGTCTAACGTTGAGAAAGCAAAAGCAGATCTGGAGGCCGTAGAGGCTGACCAGACCCTGTCCAGACAGCAGGCAAAATATACTTATGACAGCAGCACTGCCTATGGCAGTTATATTGATACCGAATACAGCACCACACTGCAGGAGCTACAGAATGCGGTAGATTCTGCAGCAAGCGCATTGGAGCAGGCGCAGACCAGTCTGGAAGATTATCAGGCACAGCTGGAGGAAGTAACAACTGCTTACGAAGATGCGGCACAGGTATTATCCAACTGCCAATACAGTCTGAACAATACGGATCCGGCAGATGATACCTATGGATATGTCTATTTTGCACAGCTGACGACACAGGCACAGTCTACTGCGGACTCTCTGGAACAGCAGAAGGAAGAACTGGAACAGAAGGTAGAGCAGGCAGAAGAAAATGTGACCACAGCCGAGACCGCTTATAATAAAGCAAAGCGGGAACTGGAGCAGGGAAAACTGACCGCAGCCGAGACAAAAAAACTGCGGACGCTGGCTTACAATACCGCACAGGAGACTTACGATATTGCGCTGGGGTATCTGGAACAGGATCTGTCCGATCAGCAGGAAACCTACGATGAGACTCTGGAAAAATGGAACGAGTTCAGCACCTATATCGATGGCAACGCGGTATGCGCCAGATACAACGGTGTGATCACCAGTGTGGAACTGGAAGCAGGAGACAAGATCAGCACCGGAACCTCTCTGGTCACTTTGTATGATATGGATGAAGTGACCATGACGGTAACAGTGGATGAAGATGACATGACGGATATCTCTCTGGGATCTGCGGCGAATATTGCATTGACGGCATATCCGGAAGATATCTTTACGGCAAAGGTGACGGTTATCGGAGATGCGACATCGGATTCCAGTGGAAACATAACTTATGACGTAACTGTCACATTAGAAGGGGATGTTTCAGGACTGTTCCAGGGCATGACAGGAGATGTAACTTTCGTTACGGAACAAACGGAAGAAGTGCTGTATGTCTCACGCAGAGCCATTATCACAGAGGATGACAAGACTTATGTAAAAGTGAAGACAGCAGATGGCAGCATTGTTAAAAAGGAAATAACGACAGGACTGTCAGATGACTCTAATGTGGAGATCTCCGGAGATATTGCAGAAGGAGATACCGTATTGATCGAAAGCAGCATTACGAAGTAGAGCGGAGACCTGTGGGAAAGTAAGGTCAATGGAAGGGAAGAAGTAGAATATGAGATTATCCGAAATATTGCGTCTGGTGTGGCTGAACCTGTCACAGAATAAATTCAAAGTGATCCTGACTTCCATCGGTATCGTTGTGGGATCCGCCACTATTATGCTGGTATTGGCAATCGGTACCGGTGGAAAAGAAGAAGTGGCGGAGCAGTTCAAGAACCTGAATGCCGGAGCCATTGATATTTCCTGCGACAGCAGTGACAGCGGTGGTTTTAGCTTTGAAATGCCGGGCGGTGGAGGAAGCGTTACCGTCACAAATATGGGCGGAGGTCCCGGAGGAGGTTCCGGCGGCGGTATGTCCGGTGGTCCCGGCGGGGGAATGGATTTCGGCGGATTTTTCGGATTCGGACAGGAGGAAGAGAGCGAAGCCGTGACATTGACCAGTGAAGACGGTGATGATCTGGCGACTTTTGTATCGGGAATCTCTGCAACTACGATCTCTTATTCCACTACAGCATCGGTGGAGGGAGGCGATATGACCTCTGCTTCCTATTACACCATTGCCGGTGTGGAGGACAATTATGCTGCCATCAGTAATCTGGAAATGGCCATCGGGGATTTCCTTACAGAAGAAAACAACGAGAGCAAGGAAAAGGTGTGCGTACTGGGTGCCACCGTGGCAAAGGAAATTTTTGGAAGCGCCTACGATGCCTATGACGGTACAGTTTATATTGATGGGCGCCCCTATATAGTGTCAGGGGTACTATCCGAGATGGGAACTGTGGCATCCGGCATCAGCCCGGATACGGCGATCTATGTACCTTACGAAACCGGCATCAAATACATTACCGGTACGAGCATTAGTCCAACCATTACCGTGGTCGCAGAAGATGTGAATCAGGTGGACACTGTAATGACAGGGGTGGAGAGTGCCTTAAAAGAAAGTTATCCCAACACCACATTTACCATCAGCGATGCCGGAAGCAAGATGGAGGCAGCCTCTGCTTCCAACGAGACACTGACATTACTGTTAATCTCCATGGCGGTGATCGTATTTATTGTCGGCGGTATCGGCATTATGAATGTATTGTTTGTATCCATCAAGGAGCGTACCAACGAGATCGGTATTCTGAAAGCACTGGGCTGCTCCCGAAAGGATATCCTGTTGGAGTTTTTATTGGAGGCAAGTTTTACCAGTCTGGTAGGAGCGGTACTGGGGGTGCTGGTGGCTCTTGGAATTACGCCATTCGTGCAGCTGTTCAACGTGAGAGTGTCCCTGTCGGTACAGGGTGCAGTATTGTCGCTGTTGTTTGGTGGCCTCACCGGAAGCATCTTCGGCTTCTATCCGGCATATAAGGCATCAAGACTGATCCCCGTAGAAGCTTTAAATCAGGAGTAGTGCGAAAGGTGTAAGGATTATGATGGAAAACGCAATGATCACCATGAAAAATATAAATAAAGGCTATATGCTGGGAGAGGAGCGTCTGCCGATCCTGAAGGACATCAATTTTCAGGTAAATAAGGGAGAATATGTGGCAATCTTAGGCCCTTCCGGTTCCGGTAAGACTACGTTAATGAATATGATCGGCTGTATGGATGTGATGGACAGTGGGGAATATTATCTGGATGGCATGGCAATCCACAAGACCAAGGAGGACGATCTGACCATGGTACGCAACCAGAAGATCGGGTTCATTTTCCAGAACTATCAGCTGATCCCGACCTATAATGTCATGCAGAATATTATCATGCCCCTGCTGATGCGTGGCATGACTCATGAGGAAGCAGAAGAAAAGTGTAAAAATACTATCAAACTGCTGGGGCTGGATCATCGTATCGGACATAAGCCCAACGAATTGTCCGGCGGACAGAAGCAGAGAGTATCCATTGCCAGAGCACTGGTGGGACAGCCGGCGATCCTTCTGGCGGATGAGCCTACCGGTGCTCTGGATCAGACCAGCGGCAAGGAAGTACTGAAGCTGTTCCGGGAACTAAACGATATGGGCAACACCATTGTCATGATCACCCACGACCTGGGCGTAGCACAGTCTGCGAAACGTATCGTGCGTATTGTGGACGGACAGTTACAGGAATAAGGGATAGTCACTCAGCCAACGGGAAAGAGGCTGGGACTGTTCCAGACCGGATTTCAGGGTACGGTCGGCATCCGATTTATTTTCTGCCGGTATTATCAGCAGAAATTCTTTCCCGTCCATAAGTACACCGCAGAATACGGTTTTCAGATCCCGGGAGATAAGAAACATATTTCCCGGGATATTTGTTACAGATTCGGTCAGGCAGGAGTAATAGGGTTCTTCATCGATAAAAGGTGCATAGAATCCTATGTCATCCGCACCTTCCACGAAAAGCCTCTCTCCGTTCATCCAGACATTTCCCGCTATGGCGTCTTCCTGATTCCCCCAGAGATAATGTAAGGCTTTCCCGTGGATCTCCACCGATACCTGTTCGAAGGTATCCGGTTCCGTCAGACTGACCAGCATTCCGGTTCCGGTATAGTCATAATCCTTTTTGATGGGAGTATGATAATAGCGGATCCCGTAGTCTCCAAGGCAAAATAAGGCAAATACGAGCAGAAAAATCAGAATGCCGCAGAAAACGGTTCTTAATTTTTTATTTCGCATCATGGTTCATGCCTCCTTTTTATTTTATTATACAATCAGATATCCATACTGGCAATGAGCTGAAACATTTCCTCGGCGGTCATGTGATCTGCGGTGATCACGTATACATAATTGTCAGCTTCATAATAAGCCATGGCGTAACCATCCACATAAGTATATACCGTGGCAATGTGACCGCCGATGACATGTTCCTCTTCGGCATCGTATTCATTGTCTAATACGAGTGTCAGGGCATTATTTGAGGAAATTAGCATTTGCTCCCAGATGAGCTGTTCTCCGGCATTGTTTTCATAGAAAATTTCACAAAAAAGAGGACTGTCTCTTCGGTCTGTCTCTGTATAGCCCTCCGGGATGCAGGTCGGTATCGTGGGAGTGAGTACCGCATCTTTTTCCTCGGAAGAGTAGTTATACTGCGTAGCATCCTCGCGCAGGGTCTTTAGTGTCATGAAAAACTTATCCCGATAGGCATCCACACTTAACGTCAGAACCAGTCCGGCACATACGATACCGGTGAAAAAGATTGCCATGCGTTTTAGGAGCTGTTGTGCACCGGTCAGCACCGGATGGGCTTCCCGGCGGATCACTTTTTGCATTTTTTGTTCAAAACGTTTTGAAAATACATATTCCCGATCAACCTGATTTTCTAATGCTGTTATCATGGCATTGTCCACCACAGGCATATGCTGATAGAGCCATTCATCCGTTATTTCCATGGATCTCATTATTTTCCTCCCGTTTATTCAAAGCTTCCTGTATCATAATCTTTCCCCGGGATAATCGCTGCCGGATCGTTCCTTCGGTGATGTTTAATACTTTTGCGATTTCATCGTTGTCCATATTGCCGGAGTATTTGAGGAGAAATACATCCCGGTATTTTACGGGCAGGCACCTAAGGATGTCCAGTATTCCGTCATCCACATCCGTCTCCGCATAAGTCACCGGGACATTACATTCTTCCAGCTCATCCACATAGATTTCCCGTTGAAATTGATGGTTTCGCTTCCGGTAAATATCTATAGTCGCATTTTTCGTTATGGTAAGCAGGTAGCGTTTCGTCGCCGTGGCGTCGATTTCCCCTATTTTTTCCATGTTTTTCGCAATTTTTATAAACGCCTCATGTACGGCATCTTCCGCAAGAAAAGTATCCTTCAGCACATTCAGAGCTACTTTCATCATAAGGTGCCGATAGGTTTCATAGAGAATCGCAAACTTTTGTTTGTCTTCTTCGGCGTCGATCATCATCAGATATATCATTTGTTGTTCCAAGGCCTTTCAATGAGTCATAACGAAGGTTCCTGTTCCTATTGTTACAAAAACGTAAAAATATTTCAATTGCAGGTTTATATGTTTGTCCCAATAGTATCTTTTGGGTAACCGGGGCACTTTATTGTGCCTGCTTTACGAACGACAAGGCGGCGCAGATTGCCGTACAGACGGTACAGGAGTATTTGGAGGAGACTCCTGACAGCAGTGTCAAAAATGTGATCTTT
>ENA-OZGT01000494-OZGT01000494.1-human-gut-metagenome-genome-assembly--contig:-NODE-494-length-10676-cov-6.527916_pt1 | contig 10676 bp, 4 predicted proteins | sample MGYA00245118_ERZ653661 | MGnify/ENA primary metagenome ERZ653661 (study PRJEB26926, sample SAMN06165269) | human gut metagenome | biome: ENVO:00009003; feature: ENVO:2100002; material: ENVO:00002003... | reverse complement strand
AGATGACGTCGAGTCTCGTGGGCTCGGAGATGTGTATAAGAGACAGCCATTGTCATCTGTCCAACGGCGGATATCATAGATTCTGTTTTGTTCCCATGCCAGTTCCAAACGACGTTCTAGCCGGATAGCTTTGCGAAGCTCGTTCCCACTGGATGTGACAGCAGGTAATTTTACACGATTCCGTACCTCATTAAGGTAGGTACGTGCTGTACCATCTTCGCCCAATTCGTTGCAGGCTTCAGCATACATCAACAATACATCTGCATAGCGTAAGATACGATGATCTAATGGAATTTTGTCGATATTGTATACTTCCGGACGTTTTTCAATAGGTACAAAATACTTCCGGACAATACGTGCTGATTTATGTTGTGACGGATCTATAATATAACATTCGGGATCCCAACCGTACTTTTCGATATAATCTTTATAATTGGCGATTTTTGTGTTGTTTTCAACGAACTTGTCGAAGTTATTCTCTCCGGCAATTTCTGTACAACCGGTTTTAATGATAGTCCAACGTAAACGTTCTGTATCTCCTGCATCGATGTAGGCTTGTTCGAGGTTAGCGGTTGGCTGTCCCCAAGACCATCCGTCGCCGGGACCACTACGGGCACCGGTAATAACAGTCAAAGAACCACCCAATGCATAAGTTCCATCATACATATATTGTACTTCAAACAGACTTTCTTCGCTATTGTTATGGTCAACATCCCATACATCACCGAAGTTGTCGAGTAATTTATATTCACCTTCGTCGATGACTGTTTTCAATACATCATGTGCCTCTTGCCATTTGCTTTGGTAGAGGTAAACCTTTCCCAATAGGCCTAATGCAGCTCCACGGGTAGCGCGTCCCATATCTGTAGCAGCATATTGACTACGTTGTGGCAACACATCAGCAGCGGCTTTTAAATCATCTTCAATGAACTTATATACATCTTCGGCCGAAGCGCGGGTAATACCTTGTATTTCTTCGGGCAACAGGAAGCCTGTAATGAGAGGCACACCACCAAAATTCTTCACAAGTTCAAAATAGAAGTATCCACGGAGAAAACGTGCTTCGGCTACAAGCCGGTTCTTCATTTCTTCATCTGAGAAATCAGCTTGTGAAATGCGTTCCACTGCGATATTGCAACGTAGAATGCCTTTGTATCGATACTGCCAAAAGTTGGAGATGGCACCATTGCTTTGTCCGGTACCTTGATAGTGGGCCAAAGAAATATAGTCACTTTGACTTTGGCTGGTATTGCCCATCCAACCGTCATCACTACACATCTCGGAAAGCAACCATACTGTGTTGATATTCCACCATCCGCCAAAAGTAATGGCCTGGTAACAACCAGTAATAAATGCTTCGGCTTCTTCTGCACTTTGGAAATAAGTATCCAAATTTTGTTGCCCGCGCACTTCCTCTGTTAGGAAATCCTCACAAGAAGTGAATGTCAGCGAGGCAATCATTGTTAATATTGTTAATATCTTTTTCATGGTTTATACCTTGAGGGTTAAAATTTTAAATCAATTCCAAATAAGAAAGTACGTGGGTTAGGATAAGCGATGCCGTCAATACCGGTTTCAATTACACTGCCATCTTTACCAATCTGTGGACGTTCAGGATCCATACCTGAGTAGCTGGTGATAGTGAAAGGATTTTGAGCCGACAATGAGAGACGCAATTCGGTTCCGTTCAACCACTTCTTGGGGAGTGTGTAACCCACTTGTAATAGTTTGCAACGCATATAAGAGCCGTCTTCTACAAAGAAACTTGAAACGCGTGTGTAATTCTGATTCAAATCATTGTAGGACAGACGAGGAATATCGTTGCTGGTTCCTTCGCCATGCCATGCTTTCTGCAATGTACCTGCCCAAACGTTTTGCCCACTTACGCCGGAGTATAAACCTTTGGTCTTATTGAAAATATCATTACCGAATGTACCATAGAAGTTGGCTGTGAAATCGATGTTTTTATAGCTGAAACCCAAGTTCAAACCTACCATCAAATCGGGATATGGGTTACCGATCCATGTTTTATCATTTTCATCTAGAACTCCGTCATGATTCAAATCCTTAAAGCGAATGTCACCGGGTTGGGCATTGGATTGTACCAGCTTGCCATTTTCGTTGGTGTGAGCATAAACTTCATCCCAATTTTGGAAAATACCATCGGCTACGTAGCCGTAGAAGCGTGAAATCAAGCCACCGTCTTCATTACGGATAATTTGGTCGCTGTTGAAACCTCCAGTTTGGATAGGACCGTCACCGGAGAATTTAACAGCTTTATTTTTCACTGCGGAAAGGTTCAATCCCACATTATATCGGAAGTCTGCTACTTTGTCGTGCCAGTTCAGACTTAATTCCCAACCGCTAGCTTTCATACTACCTATATTCATCCATACTGTACTGTTCCAGTCGGGGTATCCGATGGCGAAGATATTTTGTTTCTGATAGAGCATATCAGAAGATTTCTTTTGGAAATACTCAAAGGTCATGTCTAGACGGGAGTCAAGGAAGGACATATCCACACCTACGTTCCAGTCTTCTACTGTTTCCCATTTTAGCAAATTATTGCCAACGCCTGATACCATAGTACCTGAAACACGTCCTGGAGCTGTACCGAATACATAATCAGATTGTCCTAACAAAGTCAGCGTAGCATCATTATCTATGTTTTGATTACCTACACGTCCCCAACCTCCGCGTAATTTCAAGTTACTGAAAATCTTCTGGTCTTGCATGAAACTTTCACTGATGATACGCCATGAAGCAGAAACAGAAGGGAAGATGGCATATTTGTTTCCTTTGGGGAAACGAGAAGAACCATCTGCACGAATAGAAGCTGTTAGATAGTAACGATTGTCATAGTTATACATCACGCGTCCTAAATAAGATACTAATGTGCTGTAAGCAGTTTTACCTTCTGACTTTTGGTTTTGTGTACCGGCATTTACTTCCTGCATTTGATCCATATTATTAGGAACATCGTCACGTGAGGCTTTTGATTGGAATTCAGCAAAGCGTTCAGCTGTAAAGCCACCCATTACATTAATATTATGCTTTTCTGCAAAAGTCGTGATGTAAGTAGCAGTATTAGTCCAGTTCCAATCAAGCCATTCCTGCATTTCACGGGAAACATTACTTAATGTAGATTGTTCCAAAGCATCAATATAGAATTCAGGAGTGAATTTGTCTGTACGGCGGAAGTGTGCATTAGCGCCGAACTGCGTGCGCAGGGTCAGTTTTTGAATAGGGTTTATCTGTAAATAAGTATTTACAATTGTACCCATTTCACGGGAGTGGGAATTTTGGCGAGCCAATGAACCGGCAGGGTTCCACTCCTGGTTGTTGTAAGAACGCTGATAGTTATTGAATTCGTTATCCACCCATTGATCTTCCGGCTTGAATATAGGAGTTGTGGGGTCCATAGACATGGCAGCTGAAAAAAGATCGGGGGTATCATCCCATGATTCTACACGTGGGGCAATGTCGAAACCCATTTTTACATATTTATTAAATGTATATTCTGTATTAAGGCGTGCGTTGATTTTGTCCCAATAACCATAGTCATATTGTGAATTGTTACGGTAGTAACCCATACTCAGGTTATAAACCAGTTTGTCTGAACCACCGGAGATATTGAGTGAGTAATTTTGCACTAAAGCAGTTTTGTTGATTACTTCGTCCCACCAGTCTGTTCCTCCGGGATTGGTAGTAGCGCCTGTATCATTCCAAATAGAAGTTCCTCCGTCATTTGTGTATCGGGTATTGAATACTTCTTTATATTCGGCGGCATTAGCCATTTTGGGTTTTGACAGTGTTTGGAAACCTGCAGATGCATTAAAACTGATATTTGTTTTTCCTGCCATTCCTTTTTTGGTTGTGATTAGAATGACACCGTTAGAAGCACGTGTTCCGTAAATGGCAGCAGCCGAAGCGTCTTTTAAAACTTCCATAGATTCAATGTCATTACTGTTTAGGAAGTTGATGTTTGTACCTACCGGCATGCCATCTACTACATACAAAGGATCGGTTCCGTTTACTGTTGTTACACCACGGATTAGAACTTTTGGTTGTGCGCCCGGACCACCACCACTGGTTACTTGAACACCGTTGATTTTACCTTGCAAGGCGTCCATTGCATTACCGGTTACAGTTTCGGTAATTTCTTTTCCTTTTACGGTAGATATAGAACTGGTCAGGTCACTTTTTTTCACGGCTCCATAACCAATAACCACTACTTCGTCCAGTAATTCACTGGCATCTTTCAGCACTACATTGATAACGGTTTGTCCGTTTACCTTTATTTCTTGAGTCTCATATCCTATGCTGGAGAACACAAGTACGGCATCCTTGGCAACATCGTTTAGTGAATAATCACCATCAATACTTGTAATAGTACCTGTACCTGTACCTTTAACTTGCACTGTTGCACCAATCATCGGTTCTTTATCTGAAGCCGAGGTTACTACACCTTTTACAGTGATGGTCTGCGCATAGCTACATAGACTTGTCAGCGCAAGACACAATAATAATATTTGCTTTTTCATATCTTAAATCTAATGTTACTTGTTAATTGGCCGGAATGAGTTTAGCTCTTTCCAAATGAGCGTCGAATATAAGTTTATAATTCCCTGTGACGTTCACTGTTGGTTTTGCCCAATTGTCACCTACATGATCGGGTTTGGTCCATGCCGGATTGGTATATTTGGCTTCTTTACCATAATATCCGAAGATCTCCGGTTCGTCTGAGTTGTCTACACGCCACGTGCAATAATTCCACCATCCGTCAGAGTGCCAGTTATGAATAACGAAATTCATTTTAGTACCTGCCTCCAGGAATAGGGGGGTATCCAAATAGAATAGGTGAGGATTGGTCTTATCTTGAGTGAAACGCAGGACTTCAGTTGGGCTACTGGTCATATATCCGAAATAGAATTCCTGTAACCACGAACCACCGTCACCCCATGTGTCAAGGCTGATAGAACCGTATGTGTGAGGTATGGGGTCTACAGCATCGGCAATTGAGTAAGTTTTCAGATTGTATGTACTGTTCTTCACATCAATATTAATTTCATAATAAACATTGGCTTGGTCAAGTACGATTGGCATTGCTGTTTCGGGATCGTCTGTCAGTTTGGTGTTATCCTCTGGATCAAGCCCGAAACAAATAGGAGTGAAGTCACTCTTTTGTGGTAAGAAGAATATTTTAGTTCCGGCTTTTTGACAGTAATAATTTGCTTTATACTGATATTCACCTGTATGTTCAATTACCATCGGTACCCCGAATATATCACTATTCAGTTCTTCGGCAGTTGCCACATCTGCCAGATACATTTTGGGAAAATCCGGCATTTCTGAGATATTCAATACACTGGTGGTAGTGGTTGAGTTTTCTTTCTTGTCAAAAGCGGTAATTGTCACATTATAACTTTTCGGTTCATTGGGGAATACTATTATTTCGGCAAAGTTCAATGAACTTTTTCCATCAGCATCTACACGGCGGTTGTCAAACCCGTCTATACCTGGAATATTAATTGTGACATAATCCAATGCACGATCATCTGTAGCCGTGAACCGAAGATTGAATTTCGTTTCATTTTTCATTAATACTGTAACAGTGGCATCCGGGGCAGCTGAAAATACCGGAGCTGCAAAATCTCCGTCCATTGTGATTAATACATCTTGAGATATACTGCGTCCTCCTACATCGGTTACAGTAACTTTGACTGTGAAACGTTCGCCGATTTCATTTCGGTTTATGTCAAAGTAATAACTTAAATCATAACTCTCTTGCGGAGCACCATAGATTTCGATTAAATCAATTGTCTTGTTCAAATGCAGGTCGGCACATTGTAGGCTGATAGAAGCAATACCGTCTTTGTCTTCTAATGTCCCTTCAATAGTAAATCGATGTCCCGCTCCGGACTCGATGTGGTCTGTTGCTAATGTCATTGTTGGATTTTGTCCGTCTACATCGGGGTAGTCGTTATCATCACTACATCCCGTACATAGGTTTGCAGTTACAAGAAAAGCCCATAACATGGCACCATACAAATGTTTCTTTTTCATATTTTATTAGTATTTGAAGATTAAACATCTACTCTAATAGAGGACGAATTAAATTCGTTAGTGGTGCAAATGTACGTGAAGAAGAATTAAAATCCTGATATAAATCTTGCAGAAAAGGGAGGTAAATCTTGCAATGCATGATTTATGTATCTAAAATACAGACTTTATTTGTATTTTTGAACCATATTATTTAACAATGTGTACACTGATGCTATGAGAAAGATATTCGTACTTTGGCTCTTGCTGCTGTCGGTTGTTTCATTGGCACAACCTTATTCTGTTAAGCAGCTTGGTATAGAGAAGGGATTATCCAATAATTATGTGGTGAGCATTGCTCAAGACAAACAGGGCTTTCTGTGGTTTGCCACGGAGGAAGGGTTGAACAAATTCGATGGTACCCGTTTCATTACTTATTTGAAGAATGAAGATTTGACAAGGCAGGGTATAACAGGCAATGAACTGAATTGTTTGTTGGATGATCCTCAGGATTCTATCCTTTGGATAGGCACGCAAAGGGCCGGTCTGAATGCGTATGACTATGTAAATAACACTTTTCTTTGCTATAGGCATGATGGCGAGAACCCCGAAAGTCTGATAACGGATGATGTTACTAAGATTGTGGCAGCTACAGATGGTAATCTTTGGATTACGACATATTGGCGGGGAGTAGATTATTTCGATAAAAAGGCTGGAAAATTCATTCATTACAATACTCAAACAGTTCCGGGATTGGCTAGCGATAATATTTGGTCGGTTGTTGATGGAGGAGATGGAAAGTTGTATATGGGGCATGTGCATCATGGATTCAGTGTGTTGTCTCTTAAAGATAAAAAAGTAAAGAACTTTATGCATGACCCTGAAGATCCGGTCAGTTTGCCAGGTAATGGGGTAACTTGCATTTATAAGGACTTAAGCGGTAATATTTGGCTGGGAACAGACCGGGGGCTGGCACTGTTCAATCCGGAAGCCGAAAATTTTATCCATTTTCATCATAGTGAGGACGGGGTTCCTCATACCGTATTTGATATCAGACAATTTGATGGGAATAAACTTTGGATTGCCATGGAATTTGGAGGAATAGCCATTTTGGATTTAACGCAACGTATGTTTCTTTCTCCTGACCAAGTGCGTTTTCAATATATAAAGGAAGGGGATGATGAATACAGTCTCTCTAATTCTACTGTACGTTGTTTGTTTCAGGACTCCTTTAAAAATGTATGGGCTGGTATGTGGGGAGGTGGAATTAATTTTCTTAGCCATGAATCTTCCTATTTTAATGTTTATAGTTATTCTCCTATCCAGCATTCGGGTAGTAGCCTGAATAATAAGACAGCAAGCAGTGTATGCGTAGCAAGGGATGGAAAGTTATGGATCGGAACCGATGGGGGAGGCATCAATGTATTTGATAAAGGCAAGCGGGTGGCGGTTTATAAAGAAGAAACCGGTGATTTGACTGATAATTCCATACAGGCTGCACTTTGTGATTCGGAAGGAAACCTTTGGTTTGGATCGTTTATGGGAGGAGTGGATTTTTATGATGTGAAAAAGAAAAGTTTTCACCAGATTTTTCCTAAAGATAAAACAGGGGAAGATGTGCGTGCACTGTATGAAGATGCAGAATATGTATGGATAGGAACTAGTAATGGCATCTATAAGGTACGCTTGCATGATAAAGGCATTGCAGACCATTATACAGTAGAGAATAATCTGGTGAGATGTATCTCGAAAGATAATCTTAATCGTTTATGGATTGGTACTTTCGGAGGAGGATTAGGGGTTTTTGATGAACATTTTCAGTGCGTTAAACTTTTTAACGTGACTTCTCTTTTTCCCTCTAATACTATCAATACTGTTTATATGGATAGTCAGAACAGAATGTGGATAGGAACGGGAGAAGGTCTGGTTTGTTTTCCATCCTCTCAGAGTTGGGACTATAAAGTATATCGCAGTGAGGAGGGTTTGTCCAATGTCCATATACGTGCCATTACGGAAGATAATCATGGAAATATATGGGTGAGCACCAATAAAGGTATCAGCTGCTTGTTGAAAGACAAGGAGGTTTTCTATAATTACGATCATTGGGATAATGTGCCTATGGGCAATTTCATGAGTGGAAGTGTGGCGGAAGCTAAGGATGGAACACTTTATTTTGGCTCAATCAATGGCTTATGCCGTTTTAATCCAGATCAGGTATTGGAAAAACGAGAGTCACCTGCTGCAATTATTACGGAGATGCGTATATTCGGCCCGTTGCGTGATACGGACAGTAATGAAAAGGTGATGGCGCTTGAAGGCCAGTCGGAAGTACGTTTAAGCTATATGCAAAATAACTTCAGCGTCACCTTCAATATACAGAATTATGCCTTGGCCGATCAAGTGGAATATGCTTATATGTTGAAAGGGTTGGAAAATTCATGGTATACAGTAACCGATCCTAATAATGTGACTTTCCGTAATATACCTCCGGGAAATTATTGTTTTCAGGTAAAGACAAGAATACGGAATCAGGAATGGGCGGATGAGATAGCTTCTCTGGATATCCGTATTGATCCGCCTGTATGGCTTACGTGGTGGGCCAAGTTATTTTATATTCTTTCGGGTGTTTCTGTCCTGTATTTTATTCTTCATGCCTATAAAAAGAAACTGGATATGGAGTCTCTCTATGAGTTGGAGAAGAAAAATCATGAGCAGGAACAGGAGCTGAATAATGAGCGTTTACGTTTCTATACCAATATCACACATGAGTTGCGTACTCCTTTGACGTTGATTCTGGGACCGTTGGAAGATATGCAGAAAAGTAATTCTTTATCAGGGAAAGATTCACAGAAAATATCGGTTATCCATCAAAGCGCCATCCGGTTGTTGAACCTGATTAATCAGATACTGGAGTTCAGAAAAACGGAAACCCAAAACAAGAAATTATGTGTAAGTCGTGACAATCTGGCAGCCCTTGTACACGAGATCGGACTGAAGTATAAGGAATTGAACCGGAAACCTGAGATTGATTTCTGTCTTGAGATTGAGCAGGAAGATATGTCTTTGTTTTTTGATAAGGAGGTAGTAACGATTATACTGGATAATTTGATCTCCAATGCTATAAAATATACAGAGAAAGGAACTATAACTTTAGGATTACATCAGGTGGTCCGGAATAATATACACCATACGGAAATCAGTGTGAGTGACACCGGTTTCGGTATTGCTCCCGATGCATTGCCTCATATTTTTGACCGTTATTATCAAGAGGGAAGCGAACATCAGGCTTCAGGAACAGGTATTGGTCTGGCTCTGGTAAAGAACCTGGTAGTTTTGCATGAGGGGGAGATCAGGGTTGAAAGTTCTTTGAATGTGGGAAGTACTTTTTATGTCAGTCTGCTGACGGATAACACGTATCCCCATGTGCTGCATGCTGACTCGACGGAGAAAACTTCCGATGAAAAGGACGAAAAAGAAGAAAATATAGAACCTGTGCATAGTGGTAAGCGTATTCTGCTGATAGTGGAAGATAATAGGGACATCTGTGATTATATTGTAGAATCTTTCTCGGACGATTTTGAAGTGAGGACTGCCGCCAATGGTGAACAAGGTTTGGAACAAGCATTGGGCTGCATTCCTGATATTATAGTCAGTGATATCATGATGCCGGTGATGAACGGCATTGTGATGTGCCGGAAATTGAAAGAAGACTTGCGTACCAGCCATATTCCCATTATTTTGCTGACGGCAAAGGACTCTTTGCAAGATAAGGAAGAGGGGTATCAAGTGGGTGCTGACTCTTATCTGACAAAGCCTTTCAGTGCTACTTTGTTGCATAGCCGTATCCATAATTTGCTTGAATCCCGCAAGTTGTTGGCAGAGCGTTTTAATACGAATTCCATACTCATTGACAAACGTGCGGCAGTAACCGAGTCTATGAATAAATTGGATAATGAGTTCCTTGAGAAGATTAACAAGCTGATTGAAGATCGTCTTTCTTCTGAGAAGATAGACATCGGCTATTTGTCGGACGCCATGTGTATGAGTAATTCTACCCTATATCGGAAGATGAAGGCATTGACCGGACTTTCCACCAATGAATATATCCGCAAAATAAAGATGCAATATGCGGAACGTTTGTTATTAGAGGGGAAATACAATATTTCAGAAGTTGCGTTCAAGGTGGGAATTAACAGTACGGTCTATTTCCGTCAGTGTTTTAAAGATGAATTCGGTATGGCTCCTTCTGATTATCTGAAAAAGATAAAACCGGAATAGAGTGGTTGTGTAAGCCGTTTCTTCCATATAGTTAAGCTTTTTTTTACAGTCATCTGCTACAGACTCCGCCAGTGGACTGTAAGGTCTGCTTGGGTGGACTATACAGTCTGCTGCAATGGACTCTACGGTCCATTGGCGGAGTCTGTAGTAAGTAGCCGTAAGAAGTAGTCAAGCAGGCCTGCAGGAAGGAACAAGCTCAATATCTCCAGTGGAGTCACGGGGGTGGGAAGCTTCTGTCTTATGCGCCAAAGATAAGGTTTTTAACTAATTTCCCTAAGTTTTCAAGGGTCAATGTAAAAAGCTGAGGGGTAAATTTATAAATTGTTATCTTTGTCTCCAAATTCATAGCTTATGGA
>ENA-OZGT01000446-OZGT01000446.1-human-gut-metagenome-genome-assembly--contig:-NODE-446-length-11252-cov-12.034206_pt1 | contig 11252 bp, 10 predicted proteins | sample MGYA00245118_ERZ653661 | MGnify/ENA primary metagenome ERZ653661 (study PRJEB26926, sample SAMN06165269) | human gut metagenome | biome: ENVO:00009003; feature: ENVO:2100002; material: ENVO:00002003... | reverse complement strand
CCAAACTCTATATGTGGCGTTTGAGTGAAACATTGGGCAACCGTACTATTATCCCCGCTGATACTGCCAACCTGAACTTCCAGAATACCAATCTGGTAGAAGGCATGTACGGACACTATAATTATCTGGGTAATCTGGGTTCCCCCCGTATGTCACGTATCTTCTTTGAACGCAGAGACAACGAGCCGACCATCTTCATGGAGCCCTTCTCCAGCTTCTTCGTCCGCCCCGATGAAGTGAAATTTACCAACAGTAATGTGCCTTTCACCAATCTTACCTACTATAAAGCAGGAAATAAGGTCAACGGTGAAGAACGCTTCAAGTCCTATTTCTCGGTAAACGTCAACAAGCGGCTGGCGTTCGGCTTCAACATTGACTATCTGTACGGACGGGGATACTACCAGAACCAGTCCACATCGAACTTCAATGCCGGAATATTCGCCAGCTATATAGGTAATAAATACCAGATGCAGGCGGTGTACAACAACTTCACTATGAAGATGAACGAAAACGGCGGTATTCAGGACGACCGTTACATCACGCGCCCGGAAGATATGGCGGAAGGCAAGAAAGAATACGAATCCACCACCATTCCGGTTAAGTTGGAACAGACGTCAAACAAGAACAAAGATTTCTATGTATACCTGACGCACCGTTACCGCCTCGGCTTCACACGTGAAACCACAACTGTGGAAGATGCCAAATCCCCCAAAAGAGCAGTTGCCAACGACAGCGTACCTTTAGCCAAAGATACCATTATAACCGAAGAGTTCGTTCCCGTCACCAGCTTCATACATACCATGAAAGTGGAACGGGCGCGTCACAAATTCTCTTCCGCCAAGGAGACGGAAGGGCAATACCCCAACGCTTACTTCAACGAAGTAGCCAGCAGGGACTCTACTACGGCTTTCAGTGTAAAGAACGTATTCGGCATCGCTTTGCTCGAAGGTTTCAACAAGTATGCCAAAGCCGGACTAACAGCCTATATATCGCATAAATTCAGCCGCTATGAGCTGATGGATACATTGTCGCGAACCAATTTCGACGAACAGGAGATATTCGTTGGCGGCGAACTGGCCAAACGGCAGGGCAAAACGCTGCATTACAACGTAAACGGTGAAGTGGGCATCATGGACAAGGCACTCGGACAGTTCCGCGTCAATGCCGACCTCGACTTGAACTTCCGCCTCTGGAAGGATACCGTGAACTTCTATGCACGAGGTTATGTAAGCAACACGCTGCCCTCTTTCTATATGCGTCATTATCACTCCAACCATTACTACTGGGACAATGAAAACATGGACAAGGAGTTCCGTACACGCGTGGAAGGCGAGCTGAACATCAGCCGCTGGAAAACCAATCTGCGTGCCGGCGTAGAGAACATAAAGAACTACACCTATTTCAACCAGAATGCCATGCCCGCTCAGGAAAGCGGTAATATACAGGTGCTCTCCGCTACACTGAAACAGGATTTCCGCTTAGGCATCCTGCATCTGGACAACGAAGTAACTTGGCAGAAATCAAGCAATGAAACGGTATTACCCTTGCCGCAGCTCTCGCTATATCACAATCTGTATCTGCTTGCCAAAATAGCCAAGAAAGTGCTGACTGTACAACTTGGTGCGGATGTGCGGTATTTTACCAAATACAATGCGCCTGCCTATACCCCTGCCATTCAGCAGTTCCATCTTCAAGCAGCAGATGACCAGGTGGAGATTGGCGGCTATCCGATTGTAAACGTATACGCCAATCTGCATCTGAAGCGGACACGCATCTTTGCCATGATGTATCACGTTAATGCAGGAATGGGTAAAGGCAATTATTTCCTTGTGCCGCACTACCCTATAAACCCGCGTCTGTTCAAGATTGGCATTTCATGGAATTTCTACGACTAATGCCGTCTTTCAACTATGAAAAAGAGTAAATTATCAAAATATATCATCCTGGGGGCAATAGCCGCAGTCGTTGCCACATTTATATTGCCCAAAAAGGAAATCTGCAAAAGACATCCGCGCGATTATGCCGAAATAGCAGCAGACGGTACGCTCCATGCCGCTACGGAATATAACTCCATCAGCTTTTATGTGGACGGAGACACCCTGTCCGGATTTCATTACGAATTGATAGAGGCTTTTGCCCGTGACCACGGTCTGCAGGTAGCCATTACTCCCGAAATGAGTTTTAACGAACGTCTGGAAGGTCTGGCAAACGGCAGGTTCGATGTCATAGCCTATGGAATTTTAGCAACCAGCGAATTAAAGGACTCCTTGCTTCTGACCTCTCCGATTGTCCTGAACAGGCAAGTATTGGTACAACGGAAAACAGACTCTCCCGACGATTCCCTGTTTATCAAAAGCCAATTGGACTTAGCGGGAAAGACGCTGAATGTGGTAGAAGGGTCGCCTTCCATCCTGCGCATCCGTAATTTAGGAAACGAAATCGGTGATACCATATATATTAAGGAAGTAGAAAAGTATGGTTCCGAACAACTTATCGCCCTTGTAGCACATGGCGATATCGATTATGCCGTATGCGAAGAAAGCATCGCTCGCGCAGCAGCCGACAGTCTGCCGCAGATAGACATAAATACGGCTATCAGCTTCACCCAATTCTACTCATGGGGAGTGAGCAAGCAGTCTCCCGTACTCTTGGACAGCCTGAATGCCTGGCTGGAAAGATTCAAAAAAGGAAAAGAGTACCAGAAAATATATAAGAGATACTACTAAAAAGTTAAACGCTGAAAGCTAAAAGGTCGTGTCAAAAAGAAATTATCAGGTTCTTTTTGACACGACCTTTTAGCTTTCAATGCTTAATTCTCAAATCTTTTCAACTTCCTTCAGCCACATTTCTGAAGAAGCATCGCTCGGCATCCGCCAGTCACCGCGCGGACTGATAGAAATACTTCCTACCTTAGGGCCATCGGGCAAACAGGAACGCTTGAACTGCTGGTTAAAGAAGCGACGGCAAAAAGTCTGCAACCACTTCTTTATAGTTTCTTCATCATAAACATCTTTAAACGTACGTGCAGCAAGGAAGAAAATCTTGGAAGGACGGAAACCGCAACGAAGAAAATAATATAAGAAAAAATCATGCAGTTCGTACGGCCCTACAAGGTCTTCCGTAATCTGCCTGATATTTCCGTTTTCATCCGCCGGTATGAGTTCCGGACTGATAGGGGTGTCCACAATATCCAATAATGTGGCCCGCGACGTCTCATCGATGTCATTCTCCGCCACCCACTTCACCAAATGTTTCACCAATGTTTTGGGGATACTTCCGTTAACACCGTACATAGACATATGGTCGCCGTTGTATGTAGCCCAGCCTAAGGCAAGTTCCGAGAGGTCGCCCGTGCCAACTACCATCCCCCAGGTCTGGTTGGCAATATCCATCAATATCTGCGTACGCTCACGCGCCTGCGAATTTTCATACACCACATCGTGTACGTTGATATCATGGTCTATATCTTTGAAGTGCTGGATGCAGGCATCCTTTATGCTGACCTCGCGCATGGTTACGCCTAATGATGCCATTAAGTCCACCGCATTGGTATGGGTGCGGTCGGTAGTACCGAATCCCGGCATAGTCACGCCGATAATTCCTTTACGATTCCAACCCAGTTTATCGAATGTTTTCACACAAACCAGCAATGCCAGTGTGGAATCCAGACCACCGGATATGCCTACCACCGCACTCTTGGCATTGGTATGCAGCAAACGTTGCGCCAATCCCGACACCTGTATGGAGAATATCTCCTCACAACGCTCGTCCAACGCTGCTCCTTGAGGAACAAACGGATGCGGATCGAAAACACGGGTCAGATTCAAATCTTTGGAATTGACATATTCCGTAGAGACACGCACCGGCACTTCCGGTGCACAATTGGCGCGACAGGCTGCAAATGTAGTGTTCACCCGGCGTTCCGTACGTATATGCTCCACGTCAATCTCACTGATAACGACCTGTTCCTCGAACGAGAAACGCTCGCTGCCTGCCAGCAACGTACCGTTCTCGTAAATTAATCCGTTACCTGCAAACACCACGTCTGTAGTAGACTCGCCAAAACCGCATGAACTGAATACATACCCTGCGATACAACGTGCCGACTGCTGGCTGATAAGCGAACGCAAGTAAGCATGCTTGCCTATCCCTTCATTGTCTGCCGAAAGGTTGAAAAGAATTTCCGCTCCTTGCAATGCCAAAGAAGAACTCGGCGGAATCGGAGCCCATAAGTCTTCGCAGATTTCAATTCCAAAGGTTGTATCCGCCGTCTCGAAAAGCAGATTCCGCCCCATGGGGACTATTTGCCCGCACAAACGGGCTGTCGTTTCCGAAACTTCACACGCAGAAGTAAACCAGCGCTTTTCGTAAAACTCTTTATAATTCGGAAGATAAGTTTTAGGAACAACTCCCAATATCTTACCTTTCTGTATAACCACCGCAGTATTCAGCAGTACACCGTTCAAAGGCACGGGCATACCGAGAATGGATATAATATCCATCTGACGAGTATTGTTCAAAATCTGCATCAGCCCCATTTCAGCCTCTTCAAGCAGAAGTTGCTGGGCAAAAAGGTCACCACAGGTATATCCGGTAATGCACAACTCCGGAAAGGCAATTATCTGCACTCCTTTCCCATCGGCAATGATTATCTCTTTTTCAATCTGTCCGGCATTGAACTTACAGTCCGCCACTCTAACACGGGGTACAGATGCCGCCACTTTAACATATCCGTAATTCATATATGAATCCTATTAATATTAGGGTGCAAAAATACGGCAATTTATCAATAAACACAAAAGAATCAGCCTTTTCACTTTGCATAGCCGCACTTTCTGATAAAAAATATCTAAAATCTTTTGGATAAACAAAAGAAGTGCCTATCTTTGCAAGAGAATTAAAAATGTAATTATTACAAGTTTGAATTGCAGATGATATGGATGTAGTAAAACGATTGCAAAATCATAACATTAAGCCCTCGGTACAGCGCATAGCCATTATGACTTATCTGATGGAGCATCGTACACATCCCACGGTGGATGAAATTTATACGGCACTTGCCCCTTCCATTCCCACATTGTCTAAAACAACTGTTTACAACACTTTAAAATTACTTAGTGAACAAGGTGCTGCACAGACATTGACAATTGACGAACGGAATACCTGCTATGATGCAGATACCACTCCTCATGCCCATTTCTTATGCAAACATTGCGGAAAAATATATGATTTGGAATGCAATGCCAACATTAAACAGGTAGAAGAAATGGATATGAACGGACACGAAGTGCAAGAAGTCCATTATTACTATAAAGGTATCTGCAAAAGTTGTCTGGGAAATGAATATTTAACCAAAATAACGAATAACTAATTCAACTAATTAAAATCTGAAGTAAAATGAAAAAGTTTAGATGTACTGTCTGCGGTTACGTATATGAAGGAGACGCAGCTCCTGAGAAATGTCCTTTGTGTAAAGCTCCTGCAAGCAAATTCGTTGAAGTAGAAGAAGCACAGGCAGGCGGTCCGTTGGTTTTTGCTGACGAACATGTTATTGGCGTAGCCAAAGGTTGCGATGACGAAATGATTAAGGATTTGAACAACCACTTCATGGGCGAATGCACGGAAGTAGGTATGTACCTTGCAATGAGCCGCCAGGCAGACCGCGAAGGCTATCCTGAAGTAGCTGAAGCTTTCAAGCGTTACGCATGGGAAGAAGCAGAACACGCTGCAAAATTTGCTGAATTGCTGGGTGACTGCGTATGGGATACCAAGACTAACCTTGAAAAGAGAATGAATGCAGAATCAGGCGCTTGCGAAGACAAGAAGCGTATCGCTACACGTGCCAAAGCATTGAATCTGGATGCTATCCATGACACAGTTCATGAAATGGCTAAAGACGAAGCTCGTCACGGTAAAGGTTTCGAAGGTCTGTACAACCGCTATTTCAAGAAATAATCCGAAACAATACGGTAGAATATAAAAAAGACTTGCAGAAGAAATTTCTGCAAGTCTTTTTTTATCGGTAACGGGGAATCACTTCCCCTTAAAAACGTAAACCTAAGGTCAGCAGCACCTGGCTTCGGGTATTTTTTACTTTCGTCGCTTCAGGAGAGCCTATCACTAACTGGCCTCCATCTTCATAGGCATTAATGAACGGATAGAAATCTTCCTTGTATGAAGAGAACTTATATGCCAAATCAGCATAAAACATAGCCCCTCTGTAACCGAGACCCACTGTATAGTTACTCAAAGCTTTGGTATTTGCAAAATCCGTATCCGTCTGAATTGAGTTATAAGGCAAATCCTTATATGCATCACTATTGAAAATGGCAGAGGTATAATTGTATCCTGCACGCAAAGCAAACTGAGGAATCACTTTATATTCGGCTCCCAAACGAATGGTGCTCACCCCTTTCAGCATAGAAGTAGTACTGTTTTCGTACCCAAATGTATCGGAATAGCCTTCCTGGTCCTTGAATTTCATGGACGAATAGTCCTGATATTCATACTCTGCCCCTAAAGCCAAACTGGAACCTACAGTATATCCCAAACTTACATTATACGTCCATGGTGTCTGCAAGTGGAATTGACGCACCATGTCTCCATTCATTATATCATAAGTATCCACAGTATATTGACCAATCACACCGCTTCCTATACCCGACTCATTAGCTATATCCAAATCATTCAAGACATTCGACTCCAGACGGGCATTTGTCTTATAATCCAGATTATAATAGGTCGGTGTATGAATGGCTAATCCAATCCTCAAAGGGGAATATTCGAAAGGACGCACGATGGCTCCGAATTTCACATCAAAACCCGAACCGTGTATCTTGTTCCAGCTCTGCAGGTTATAATTCTGTCCGATGCTATTTCCGGCATTATCCAAATAGTCTTCACTATAAAAAGTATATTTATTGTAATCTATGGCATAAGCTCCCACAGTTACGCCTAAATATACCCGGTCATTAATATTGAATGAAATATTGAAATCATATTGTTCAATTCCGCCACGCTCTTCCGACCGGAAATTGCCATTTCCTCCTAAAAACATTCCTCCATATTCACCCGGAGTGATATACATTAAATCACCGTTCAGATTCTTTACCTGAGTCCCGTTTTTCATATAGGGAACGTAACCGGAAGGGACATCTCCCTGTCCGTTGTGAGCAATAAAGTCGGTTATCAGATAACTGTCATATCCCAATGCGGATAGCCATCCTACTTCCGGATCTGTATAAATATTGCCCGACCAGTCCTTTATTCCTCCGGCTTGTGCCGCCATATAATCCGTTTGCGTATAATCGCCTAAATTACCTCCCATCGACATATTCTTATAAAAAGACTTCGCCTTATGATAATTAAAGCCGAAATTCACATAACGCAAAGCCGTAGCATTGCCTATCTTTGAAGAAATAACAAAACCGGCATTATCAAATGAGGTTTTCATCTTGTCTGCATTCATCTTACTTCCCATATAATTACTTTCAGTACCATAAGAAGAAAGACTGAATGACAGCATTGCATCATTACTGCGATAAATACCTATACCGGCAGGGTTTGTAGCAATAGTGGAAATATCTCCGCCCAACGCACCCATAGCCCCGCCCATACTTACGAAGCGTGCTGTACCATTTAAATCCTTGTTTGCGATGTTGGCTGCATCGTACACGGTCTGTGCACTTACCGGAACTGCACCCAACATCCCCAAAACAGCTAAAGTTATAATTTTTTTCATATCCTACTCATCTTTTTCTATTGAATACTATACCTATCTTCTTCTTGAAGAACCACCACCTGACGAACGGGTAGCACCGCCGGAATAACTGCGTGAACTGCTACCGCCTCCCGAAGAATAACTACGGGTGGAAGAGTTGTTTTGCACAGGCGTATAAGAGCGACGGCTACTACTGTTACCGGTTGAATAATTGCGTGTTGACGATGCAGAACTGCCCCTGTTGTAAGTAGAAGAACTTCCGGCTGCGGAACGTCTTACACCTGTAGCATGTACACGACTACTACTTCCCTGCACTCCTGAAGCTGAAGAACCTACCCGCGTACTGCTTGGACGGGTATATACCCTGCGCCGGGTAGAGGCGGCATCTGTACGGGTAGTTACCCCACTACGTGTACCCAACGGACGTGTACCTACCACACGTCTGGTGGTCGTACCGCTTTGTCCGTCTCTTCTATAGGATGACACACCTGAACGGGCAGCCGAACCGGTCCTGCGAACCGTAGAAGAAGAATTTCTATAACTGCTTGCTCCCGAAGAACGGCGATAGGTATATGTATTACGCGGCCAATAACCGCCGCCGGGATAACAGTGATGATGATAGTGGTGATGTCCCCACCAGCCGCCTCCATACCAGCCGCCCCAGCTTACGCTCCAGCCAAAGCCCCAGCCCGGACCATACCAACTGTTCCAACCCCAGCCATAATAGGGATAGCCGCCCCAACCGAAAGAGTTATAGCGCCAATCCCACCACAAACGGTTGGTGAAGGTAGGAAATGCATATGCGTACAATCCGTCCGTATATACATTCCAGTCCCATGGATTCAGACCATAAACTACATCCCAGTAAAGCGGGCTGCTGATACTGATGGCATAGCGTGGATTGCGGAAACGGATAATGCGCGTGGCATATTCATAATCATCTTCCGAACCGTCAAAACCGTTCACCCATTCTCCATCCAGGCCATCGTCTTCTTTTTCGTCTATATAAAGCGTATCATTCTCTTGTGAAAAGTCATAGTCTTTAGAGTCATACCGACGATTATACTCGTCCACATCACGAATATTCCCTTTACGGTCTTTCACTACAATGGTCGTATTGCCCGGCGACGCATAAACCGTAGTCGGAGCATTTGTCTTTACTACAACCGCATCGGCAGCCGGAGTTTTTTTCTTCTCCGTCTTTTCCTCTTTTTTCTTGGAAGGAACGTAGTAAAGGTCGTCATCTACACTTTGAGCTGAAAGTGCCCACGGAAGACACAATGCAAAAAGCGATAAAAAAACAATCTTTTTCATATTTATTTGGTTTATGGGTTTACAATTCCATACTTTTTCACACCACAAAGATAACGCAGGGATTTACTCTATACAGAAGATTTTCCCCAAAGATTTATAGGGATTTCCCTAAATGCACCTATCTTTGTATCCAAAACAAATATACGCAGAAATAGGATTTTCTCCTATACCTGCCTTTTGCATTTAACAAACAATTATATTCCAATGAAATATTTAGAATTTACATTCCATACCACTCCCTGCACGGAAATCGTCAACGATGTCTTATCGGCAGTGCTGGGTGAAGCCGGTTTTGAGAGTTTTGTGCTTCGAAGTTACGAAAAGAGTGTAATTTATTGGAAATGAGCATTGGGTAATCGCTCATAATAGTAATAGGTTACGAATTAGTTAGTTATCTACTGCATTATTCTTCTGTGCGTTGCGTAACCTTCAAAGAACTCTTCGTATGCAAAAGTAACAATAAAACGGGAGATTTAGAAATGAATCTCCTGATTTTTTCTTCTCACACAAGTTTTTCCGTAAAAGCGATTTTATCCGTCAGCACACCATCGCCCAAAAAGATTTTGAACGAACGTGTGCCGACTGCCGCATAAGCGGAGAAAAGGGCTTTGCCTCACGCCTAAACAATAGTTTAGACTGATGAGACAAGGCCCCTTTCTTTTGTGCTTATGCCAAAGAGGTGCTTTTACGGGGTTTTGACGATTTTTCTTTTTTCGTTGTCCTTTTGAGCCGGAAGCGGAAAGCCGTGTATGACCGCACATTCCATAAATGGAACAAGCCGTCACTCACGGCAGACAAACCGGGAAGAATGATTTTATCCATCCGACCAAACACGTTTGGCCAAACAGATAAAAACATACTTCCTTGCCGATGGTTTGCCCGGTTTCACGCTACCGGCTATGTTCTTTTCTGTTGGGGATGTCTTTTTCACGGATTTCTCTTTTGAAGTTTTCCTGTCTAATCTGCCTCTACTTCCGTTTACCTCCATTTTCGCGCCTTTCAGTGAGCCGCATCAGGCAGTCATTTTCGTGCTGGGTGCAAAGGTAACTCCGGGATTGTACGGGAAAGCAAGGTCAAGCCTCCTGTTTTCTGGAAAAATCTCCAGCCCTTCGGGTAGTATTTTCCCGAAAAACCTTGCATTCCCTAATCCCTACCTTTTCAAGCACCCGAAACGAAAACGACCGATGCGACAGAAAGACGCATAAAAAAAATGTCGGATAAACGAGAGGCAGATAAGATAGTTTGAAACTCAACTCCCTCAGCTCTTGAATCCGCATTAAAAAACAAAAAATCAAAAACAAAACGGATATGAGAACGGCAATAGCAACAAAATTCGTGGCATGGGAAGTACCAAGTTTGGAGAACCTGGAAGGCAGCAAGGTGTACGGACTTCGCACCAAACTGAACAATGGTGAGAAATTGAGCCGAGAGGAAAAGGATTGGCTTACACGCAATGTGAACAGCAACACCTATTTCAAGAGCGCAGTACCCTTGCAAGGTTGGATGTTTGACTTTTCCGACATTCTCCGAACCTACATTGTAAAGCAGTATGGACATTGGGCGGAATACAAGGCTACCGACAAGACCGCACTCCGCAGTTTCCTATACGGCAGGATAGACAGCATCGTGGAACTTAACAAATGATACGGCTATGACAGCAACGGTAAATTTCAGACAAATGGCGCAATACATAGGGCTTGCGATATGCACCCTAATCATGCGCACCGCCTTTTGGGTGTCCGGCATCCTTTGGTACATCGTCAGAGAGATAATAAACGGAGTGTTCCGAGTGGCAATAGGGTTAATCGTGGCTATTCTTTCCGTTATCCTGTTCTTCGGCTTCATTCTTTGGTTATTCACCCTTTAATCCCTACCGACATGGCAAAGAGAAGAAGCAAGACAGTGGAGCAACAATGCAGATACTACGAGGTGGGCAACATCTTCGAGTACATGGTGGAAACATACCTCAACGGCAATATGTCCGTGTTCCGTGGACTCTACCACGAACTGAACAAGAACGCACGGAAGGACTTTATAGACTTCCTATTGAGCGAGGTTGAGCCGATTTATTGGAGGGAGATTTTGAAACATACTATTTGACAACTCATAAAAACGACAGCGATATGAAAGGAACAGACCATTTCAAGAGAACGATACAGATGTATTTGGAACAACGTGCGGAGGAAGACACGCTCTTTGCGAAGAACTACCGCAATCC
>ENA-OZGT01000437-OZGT01000437.1-human-gut-metagenome-genome-assembly--contig:-NODE-437-length-11381-cov-3.655924_pt1 | contig 11381 bp, 9 predicted proteins | sample MGYA00245118_ERZ653661 | MGnify/ENA primary metagenome ERZ653661 (study PRJEB26926, sample SAMN06165269) | human gut metagenome | biome: ENVO:00009003; feature: ENVO:2100002; material: ENVO:00002003... | reverse complement strand
GTATCGCCATGCTGGCAGGGGTTACACTTGATGAAGCCTGTGAGATCATGCACTGCAGAGACTGGCAGGCAAGCATGGGCAAAATGGTCGACACGCTCGATTATCTCGGGCTGCAGCATGAAAATGTGATCTACTATACACAGGGGGCAGAGGTCACACTTCCGAAATGTGCGATCTTAATGGAAAAGATGGGACGCTACAGCCATTATCTGCTCTGCTATGACGGTACCTATTACGATCCGACCATGGGTATTTTAGACAGCTTCGATCAGAAGAATCTTGTTGGGTATCTGGAAATTAAAACTGCATAAATAACGTGTTATAATTGGGGGACTTTATGAAACGTAAATATGGTATTTTCTTTCTTTTTCTGGGACTGGTCCTGCTGATCTGTCCTTCTTTATCTGTCAACGCCGCAGGGAAAAGCATGACTTTGCTGAAAGGGGAAACAGCCACCTTTTCTGCAGGCAGCGGTTATACCTATACCTCTTCCGCTCCGTCTGTCGTCCGTGTCAATCAGAAAACCGGGCGCATGAAGGCAAAAAGCGGCGGAAAAGCTGTGATCACTGCAAAATCAGGTAAGAAAAGAATAACCCGCACTGTAACTGTAAGGGATAAGGTTGACATTATCGTCTTTGCAGGGCAGAGCAATATGACAGGTGTCGGAAATACAGCCCTAGCACCAAAGCTCAAGGATCATGCAGGCTATGCATACAATTATGTAACTGCAAAAAACAAATTTTCTGATCTGAAAGAACCTTTTGGCAGAGGACAGGATGATGAAAATCTCCAAAACTATGATTATGCCAGGGGTTCTATGGTGACAGCCTTTGTCAATGCCTATTATCAGAAGACAAAGACGCCCGTGATCGCCGCTTCCGCAGTCGGAACCGGCTCTGTTTCCTGGGCGGATTTCCGATATAAGTCCGTGGTCACCAGAGTCAATGCGGCAAAAAAGCTCGCACAGAAAAAGGGGCTGACTGTCAGGCATACGTATCTGATATGGATGCAGGGGGAAAACGATGCATTTGCCGGTATGTCCGCAAAAGCACATACCTCCAATCTGAAATCCATGTATCAGAAAATAAAAAAGAAGACTGACATGGAGCAGTGCTTCATCATCGGACTTCCGAAATATTATAATGATGCTAAAATAGCCAAGGGTTATACAAGAATACGAAACGCACAAACAAAGCTTTGTAAAAGCAGCAGTTCCTTTACGATGGGTTCTGCGAAAGCCGCAACACTTTCTGCTGCTTATCTGCAAGGAGATGGTCTTCACCTGACGCAGAAGGCACTGAACCTGATCGGAACAGATGCAGGCAGAAATGTCGGTAATTATGCAAACTCTAACTGATATATTTCATTTAACCAGCTGACAGCTTCCTCCTTGCCCTCCGGGGTAAGGGGGAATTCTTTTTGTATTTTTTTCTCCGGCGCTGTTTTGGAAAAGCAGAACGGCTCCGGCCATGCATACGCGGTCAGTACCGTGTCTTCGTCCCTGCTTTCTTTCCGCAGCATATAGCGCATTCCCTGATAACCACCCGTATATTCCAGTTTTTTGATAAAGTTCAGTGATATTTTTGAAGAATCAATCATGTTCTTCCTCCCATTTCGCATAATAGAGCGCGCAATCTACCGCACGCTTCCAGCTTCTGACAAGCTCCTGTCTCTTTTCCTGTGGCATGGAAGCGGTAAACACCCGGTCAAGCTGCCAGTTTTCTTTGATCTCCTCCGTATCCTTCCAGTAACCGACTGCCAGACCTGCCAGATAAGCCGCACCAAGTGCGGTCGTCTCAATACAACGCGGACGCTGCACATCCACACCAAGCAGATCTGCCTGAAACTGCATCAGAAAATCATTGGCACTTGCACCGCCGTCCACCTTCAGCTTCAGCAGGGAAAGCTCCGCATCCGCACGCATGGCAGTGAGCACATCCATCGTCTGGAATGCGATTGACTCCATAATAGCACGTATAAAGTGCTCTTTCTGACAGCCTCTCGTCAGCCCCGTTACCATACCTCTGGCATATGGATTCCAATAAGGCGCTCCCATTCCCGTGAAAGCAGGAACGATCATCGTGCCTGCGGTATCTTCTACCGATTCGCAGATCTTCTGTGTCTGCGGCGCCTGCTCGATCAGATGCATTCCGTCCCTGAGCCACTGGATCGCAGCACCTGCCACAAAAACACTGCCTTCGAGTGCATATTCTGCTGTTCCGTCCGCGGATGCGGCGATCGTTGTCAAAAGCCCTGCCCGCGATTTTACAGCTCTGTCACCTGTATGCATCAGCATAAAACAGCCCGTTCCGTATGTATTTTTTACCTCGCCCTGTGTAAAACAGCATTGCCCGAACAGCGCTGCCTGCTGGTCGCCCGCTGCACCGGCGATCGGAATACTTTCTCCCAGAGAACCCAGATTTGCATAACCATAAACATGGCTGCTCGGCTTTACCTGAGGAAGCATGGAAGCGGGAATCCGGAAATAATCCAGTATTTTCTGATCCCAGCACAGCGCATGAATATCAAACAGCATCGTCCTGGATGCATTTGTATAATCTGTCACATGTACTTTTCCTCTGGTCAGATTCCAGATCAGCCATGTATCAACCGTTCCAAACAGCAGATTTCCGGCGTCTGCTTCCTGTCTTGCATTTTCGACATGATCGAGGATCCATGCAATCTTGGAAGCGGAAAAATACGGATCCGGCAGAAGCCCTGTCTTTTCCGTGATATAGGCAGAAAGCGCCGGCTCTTCTTCCTTTAGGCGGTCGATCTCCTTTGCCGTTCTTCTACACTGCCAGACAATGGCATTGTAAACGGGCTCACCTGTCTGCTTATTCCAGACGATCGTTGTCTCACGCTGGTTCGTGATCCCGATACCGGCAATACACTCATCCTCACCCAGCATTGTCAGTGCTTCCGTCATGACCGAATACTGGGAAGACCAGATATCCTTCGGATTGTGCTCTACCCAGCCCTCCTGCGGATAGATCTGTGCAAATTCCTTCTGTGCTTTTGCACGGATATTCCCCATTTTATCAAACAGAATACATCTGGAGCTTGTCGTACCCTGATCGAGTGCCATCATATATTCTTTCATACCGTTCTCCTTGTACTAATAGACATTATGCATACTCAATTTTAAAAACCAGCTGAATGATAAAATACTGTCCATCATTCATGACTTCTACACTTCCACCCATGGATTTCATGATCTTTTCCACAATTTTCAGCCCGATCTTCGTGCTTTCCACCTTGGAGGTATCCTGTCTGATACCATTCTGCACCATTAAAAGCAGTTCTCCCGGCTGCAGTGTATAGCTGATATTGACAGGAACCGTATTATCTCCGTATTTGCGCAGATTATGGAATATATTGTCAAAAATTCTGGCAAATTCCTCCGGATTGATCAGCATGCGGAAAGCTTCTGTAATCGGTGAAAAAGAAACAACAAAGCCCTGGCTGTTGATATAGGCGATCTGTTCCTTCAAGACGGAATTCAGCAAAGCTTTGCCATCTACCTCGGACTGCTGCGCTTCCTGCTGCTGCCCGCCAAATGCAAGGAAATACCGGAATAGCTTGTCTGTTGTATCCTTCATGATAAATGCATTGCTTCTCGCCTTCTGGATATAATCAAACAGTTCCTCTTCCTGTGTAAATTTGCGCCGGTACAAAATCTCCAGATAACCGATCTGCTTTGTCAGAGGTGTCCGCAGGTCATGCGACATCGCCGTGATCAGCTCATGGTTTGCCGTAATGGCATCTCTCTCTGTCTGGATCTTATGCAGTACATTCCGCCGCAGATTATTGATGCCCTCTCCGATCTGCGACAGTTCATCATTTCCGCTTACCGTGACCTCGTGATCCAGATCTCCCGCTTCAAGCAGGCGCAGATCATCCCGCAGATCTACCACATAAGATAATCTTTTTTTCATACACAGCATCAGCAGAAAGATAAAAAATAACGTCGAGATCAGCACAGAAATAACAAGTGCGGCCGTCGTATACCGTTCTGTCATTCTGTCGAGAACCGGTTTGCACAGGACAACCGCATCCTTGAAACGCACCTCGTACGGCTGTATCTCCTGCGGTCTTTGGTAAATCGAAATGACGGAATTGTTATATTTTGCCTGCAGTGTTTCAAGCTCACGGATCGTATCTTTTGTGCCCAAAAAGGAAATTGTCACGCCCTTTTTCTTTTCCCACTGCAGGATCTCCTTTTTGTTGATCGTGGAAAGTCCCCGCTGGGAAACAAAAGCCTGCAGCTCCGCCATGACCTGATCCTTCTGCGTCTGCTGTACATTCCTGTTTTCCATATGACGATAAATAATGCTCCTGCTGCCAAAGAAAAGCAGCGCAAGCAGCAAAACAGAACCCGTTGCTGCCCCCATACAGCAGAGAGACAGCTTTTTCCAGAGCTTTGTCTTAAATACAGAGGTATAGATTTCTTTTTGCTTCTTTTCCTTACTCAATATAGTAGCCTCTTCCCCACTTATTCTTGATCAGCTCGCCCTGTCCTTCTTCCTGCTTGAGTTTTTCCCGCAGATTTCTGATATGTACCATGACTGTGTTGCTTGCAGAAGGTAGAAAAGTATCCTTCCAGACTGCTTCATAAATCTCCTGCAGGGAGAATACCTTACCCTTGTTTTCGGAAAGCAGCAGTAAAATACCATATTCTGTATTTGTGAGCTCCACGTTTTTACCGTTTTTCGTCACGGAAACCTGATCCTTGTCGATGACGAGATCGCTGATAAAGACCTGCTTTTCCTTCTGAGGATCGGACTGCCCGCCATATTGTCTGTATCTGCGCATCAGACCGCCCACTCTGGCGATCAGCTCTGTGTAAGAAAACGGCTTCTGCATATAATCGTCGCCGCCTGCCAGAAAGCCCTCCACCAGATCGGTCTCTCTGTTCTTCGCTGTCAGAAACAGGACCGGAACCTGCGAGATCTCACGGATCTGTTTGCAGACACTGTATCCGTCCATATCGGGCATCATGATATCCAGAATGATCACATCCGGTATAAATGTCTTTTCCGTCAGCATTGTCAATGCCTGCATTCCGTCTGCCACGGTTTCTACCGTGTATCCTTCACTCGAAAGAAGTACCTGTACGATCTCACGGATCTCCGCATCATCGTCTATGACCAAGATATTGCCTGTTTTCATGCATTTTCCTCCTTTTGCATCACAAATTCCTTGTTTCCCGTAAAAGCCACTGCTTTTCTTCTTCTGTTAAATAAGGTGCCAGTGTTTCATATACCTGTTTCTGGTAACCTTCAAACAACTCTTTATCCCGCCCGGTCAACATTTCCAGGTCGACCGCCTCCGGATCAAAAGGTACAAACGTAAGCGGCTCAAACTGCATAAACTGTCCGTATTCTGTCTTTTCCGCATGCACGCACAGGATCAGGTTTTCCAGACGGATCCCATACGCACCTTCTATATAAAGCCCCGGTTCATCGGAGGTGATCATTCCCTGCTTGAATACGCCATCCTCCGCCACGCGGCTTCGGATCGCATTCGGACCTTCATGCACATTCAGCAGATAACCGACACCATGCCCCGTTCCATGCTTGAAATCCAGCCCCATTCTGTATAAGGGCTCTCTCGCCAGATAATCCAGATGTGCTCCGCTCAGTCCGTAACGGAATTTTGCATCCATCAGACGTAAGTTACCCATAAGTACCGCGGTATAATGCTGCTTTTGCAATTTTGTGACCGGTCCCATGGCAATTGTCCTTGTAATATCTGTCGTTCCCTCCAGATAATGCCCGCCCGTATCTGCCAGAAGAAAACTTTCATTCCCAAGCGGGATATCCGTTTCCTGTGTCGGCTCATAATGCACGATAGCACCGTGACTGCCATAGGCTATGATCGGTGCAAAGCTCTGTCCCAGATAATGAGGCATCTGCTTCCTGTAGCCTTCCAGCTTTTCTGCCGCGGAAAGCTCTGTAGCTTCTTCCTTCCCGGTTCTGACCTCTGTCTTCAGCCAGCGGATAAAACGTGTCACCGCAACGCCGTCCCGGATATGCGCCAGTCTTTCATTTTCTATTTCCGTATGATTTTTCACTGCCTTTTCCAATGCGATCGGGCTCTTGGCGGTCATAATCTTATATTTGCCGTCCAAAAGACTTACAATTTTGTAATTTACCGTATCTGCATCCAGCCAGATCCTGCTTCCCGCCGGAAACGATTTAAGATCCTGATAAAAGTCCTCATATGCCCTGACATCGACTGCCTCCTCAAATACCGGTAAGGATTCCCTGTTACGGACATATAAGGTTGCTCTTGCCCCCGAAAGCACCAGATAAGAAAGAAAGACCGGATTATAGGCAATATCATTCCCGCGCAGGTTCATGATCCAGGCGATCTCATCCAGCGAAGTCAGGATCAGATAATCAACGCCCTCCTCCTGCATCTTGATCTGTGCAGCCTTCAGTTTGATGTCTCTGCCTGCCCCGGCATAGGAAAGCGGAAGCTCCCAGATCGGCTCTTTGGAAAGTGCAGGTCTTTCTGCGCCCCAGATCTCACCTGCCAGATCCTTTCCGTCCTCTATCTGCGCCTTCTGGCCACACAATTTTTCAATTTCCTGCTGCAGCGTTTCCACATAAGCAGCACTGACGATCCTGCCATCAAAGCCGATCCGCAGCGTTTTTCCTGCCTGCTTACATTCTTGTAAATAGCCGGCAATATATGCAGTTCCCGTCGGAACATCAGCTTCTCCCATTTTCATTAAACGGATACCCGTTCCCGCAAGCTGCTCCTCTGCCTGCAGAAAGTATCTGCCGTCTGTCCATAAAAGGCTTTCCGTTTCAGTCACAAGAAGCGTGGCAGCAGATCCTGTAAATCCGCTAAACCACGCGATCGTTTTAAAATAATCGCCAATATATTCCGAACCGTGAAAATCATTCATCGGGATCAGATATGCACGCAGATCTTCCTGCTGCATCCTGCTTCTCAGCTGATTCGTCCTGACTGCATAGATATTTTCGCTCATTTCCGATACACTTCCTTTATAAAGTCACAGGTCTCATAAGGCAGATCAAAATAGGTTGCACCTGCTGCATAGGGCGCAAGCAGATATTCATTCGATACGATCGTCATGCCATCTTCTGTCAGATACCAGGAATCCTCTGTCAGCACATCCGGAATATATGTTTCATATTCTTCAAAGAAGATACCATATCCGTCTTCCTGCATGGATTTTTCCTGCATCTCCTGCGCTTTCTCAAGCAGGATCTGATCAACCTCAGCTTTTCCGTCTTCTTCATTTTCCATCAGATCGGCAAGCTGGATCCTCTGCCCTGTTTTGGCATCAAAGGTAACACCCGCCACTATATTGTTAACATGTGCACCTCCTGTATAGGTTGAGGACTGCTCCTGAAAACTGATCACTGTATCGTCCTGCCGCATTATCGTGTAATCACAACTACTATAATAGCCAAAGGTATCTTCCGTCGGTCCCTCCGTTCCATTTTCCTTCGCGACATCCACTCTGATCTGATAATCCTCTTTTGCCCACTCGTAATATTCGTTACAATCTGCCATCAGCTCTTCCTGACGCTGTACAAAATAGCTGTTGATCTGCTCTGCTGCTTCCGGATTATCCGCACTGGTTACCTTTGGCATATTGAATTCATACTGCAGATAGGAAATCGAGCCATCGTCTGATTTCATCTCGCCCGTTTCTTTTTCAAAGGAAATCTCAAAGGATGCTGCTTTACCGGATACATTTTCCTGAGCAGCGGATGACGCATCATCCTCCGGCTCTGCGATTTCCGTCTCATCATCTGTCGTATCTGTATCAGACGCCTGTCCGTCTTCCTCCTGTGTATCCTCCGCAGAAATATCGGAAGCCTCCTGCGTCTTATCTGCTGTCGCTGCTTCCTGCGTCTGACAGCCTGCCAGCAGGCTGATGGAAAGAAGCAGTCCACATAGGATCAAGGTTCTTTTTTTCATTTTTATCCTCCTACGACTTCTTAAAATTTATCTCATTACATACTATAACCTGTTTCACAGGTTATTTGGTCGCACATTTTAGTCGCACATTTTAGTCGCACATTTGCTCCGCAAATATGTGACAAGCTCCGCAAATATGTGACATGGTTCATGACATTTATTACAATAATTTTATTTTCTGTAAAATGCGGACCAGAGTGGCACCTTTTGGCATGTTCAGGATCTCATCCTTCGTCAGCCCGCCTGCCCAGATCACAAGCGCAAAGTATACAAAAACCGCAACTAAGATCGCAACGCAAAGTGCAACCACGTTGATCTTCAGCAGCATATAGATGCCCTGATAGATCAGATATGCCAGAACGCCCATGATCAGGGAAGCAAGCCCCGGGACCACAAAAGTACGCAGCCATTCCTGCTTGTAATGCAGGGACTTTCTGACCGCTATATTATTGAGTACACACATCAGCAGCGAATATGTGATCATCGCAATCGCCAGTGCATATAAGGAAAGCTTTGTAAACAGCAGAAGCGGTACTAAAACAACCGTCTGCACAACAAGAGCAAGTGCCGCATTAATGACCGGAACATTGACTTTTCCGATTCCCTGTAATACCGCATTTGTCAATGTAGACAGCGCATAAAAGACAACTGTGACACTGATCGCCCGAAGCAGGGAAGATGCCAGTGCAAGGGAAGATCTCTGCGGGAATAATAGCTGTGTAACAGGCTGTGCCAGTGCAAATAAACCTGCTGCACACGGAATGGAGATCAGCATGGTTGTTTTAATTGCCGCTGCCACCTGATGACGCGCCTTTTTCAGGTCTCCCTGCGCATAAGAGCCGGAAATGCTTGGGATCATGGCAGAAGACATCGCAGATGCGATCGCGATCGGAATATTGGCTATGACAACTGCTTTTCCTCCGAACACACCATAATTGGTCGCAATCTCTTTTTCCGTAATGCCAAGCACATATTTCATGATCTTTGTGTAAACAGTCTGGTTTAATGAGGTGGAAAAATTGTAAATAAATGTACTCAGGATAAACGGCGTTACCATGCTGAAAATAATACTGAATATCTGGGAGTAACTCAGTTCCATATGATTTCTGTCACGGTCTGCCCTGCGCAGGATAAACTTCTGGTTCAGCTTGTACACAAGCCACATAAAAAGAAGTGCGATCAAAACACCGCTGCCCGTACCCATGGCACTTCCCATGGCTCCGTAGATCGCCTGCGTTGTTTCATCCTTTCCGGAAACAGTTTTGATCAGCAGATAGGCAGCTCCAAGACTGACCACTGCATTTAAGATCTGCTCGATGATCTGGGAAAAGGATGTCTGCAGCATTGTCCGATGTGCCTGGAAATAGCCGCGAAGTACACCTAAAAAACCGGATAAAAAGATAGTCGGCGCAAACACACGAAGTACGATCGTGGAATTCGTCTCCACAAGCCAGGGCGCAGCAAAAAACGCAACCAGACTGGCAACTCCGCCCACAATAAACACATACAGGATCGAACAGCGAAAGATCTTATGGGCATTCCGATATTCGCGAAGTGCCAGCCGCTGCGCGATCACCTTGGAGATTGCAGAGGGAATGCTGTAAGATGAGATCAACAGAATGATCGTATATATATTGTATGCACTTGTATAATAGCCGTTTCCTTCATCCCCTATGATGCCTGTAAGCGGCGCACGGTATAAGATTCCAATGACACGGACTAAAATACCGGTGATCGCCAGAATACCGGCCTGCATGATAAATCCATCATTTTTCTTTTCCTGACTCATTGATAACTCCTGTCATATCATGTAATAAATATACCCTGTTAAACGGAATCGAGAAGTAATAACCATCTGCAAAATCTGCCGCAAGTGCCATCATTTCCCTTGCAATTGCGCAGCCGGCCGCTTCTCCCTCACTGCGGCTCATGCCATCCGCAAAACGTGCCACGATCTCATCCGTCACACACATGCCTGTCATCTCATTTTTGATGAACAGCGCATTTTTTCGGCTGACAAGCGGCATAATACCACAGAGGATCCGCGCACCTGTCTCTTCCTTGATACGTCGGATCTTATCAATCTCCTCTTTTGTAAAAACAGGCTGTGTCATGAAAAAAGTTGCTCCATGTTCCATTTTCCGTTTCACACGGTTGATCTCTACATCAAGTCTGAGCCTGTTCTGGTTGATCGCACCACCTACAAAAAACGGATCGGATGCAAACTCCTCCCTGTTCATCTCCTGAACCAGCTTCATAAGACCGACAGAATCGAAATTAAATACACTTCTGACATCTTCTCTTGCCATACTTGGCACAGGATCTCCCGTGATCACCAGTGCATTCCTTATATCGCTTAAATATGCGCCCAGAAGCTGCGAACGGATCGCGATCGCGTTTTTGTCCCTGCAGCAGATATGCGGCATAACACAAAGATCTGTTTCCCGCGCTACCTTTGCCGCCATTAAAATGGAATCCGCTCTTGTCCGCCCGGATGGGGAATCCGGGAAAGTGACTGTATCTACATGCATGGCAGAAAGCAGATGTGCTGCTTCTAACAACTTCTGATCGTTCGCAGAAGGCGGCGGTGAAAGCTCGACTGCGATCAGCTTTCCGCTTTTCCCCGCATAAAAGCTATGATCCTCTGCCTGCTCTGTCCTTTCCTTTACGGTGATATGCACCGGAGACGGCTTTTCTGCCCGCAGATGCTTTTCTCCGAGTGCTTTTACCAGCCTTCTGATGTAGTCCGGATTGGTACCGCAGCAGCCACCAATGATAGAAGCACCCAGATCTGCAATCTCCACCATCTTGTCCGAAAAATAATCCATATTTTCCAGAAATACAAGCCTGTCCTGTACGACCTTCGGATAACTTGCATTTGGAAGCACGGATAAATATTTACCGCTCAGGCTGCTTACCTGCTTGATGATATTATACATATGCCCCGGACCGACGCCACAGTTTAAGCCCGCCGCATCGATCTCCGTAACCTGCCCGGCTTCCTCAAGCAGGCTTCTTGCGCTGATGCCCGCCACACTGTAGCCAAGCTGGTTGACCGCAAACTGCACCAGAATAAAGATCGGTGATTCCTTGCGGATCTGCCGGATCACGGGCAGGATCTGATCCGGATTCGGGAATGTCTCAAATACCAGAAGATCTGCTCCAAGTGCCACAAATTTCCGCGCGATCTGTAAATATTCCTCTGTGATCTGCTCTTCCTGCTCCTGTCTGCCACCGGGGATCGGTCCGATATCACCCGCCAGAAAGACCGGATGCTTTTGTCTGTAAGGCTCTGCTGCCTCTTTGGCAATCGTAAAGCCCGCTTCTATCGTTTCCAGCACCTCATCCAGTCCCATATCCAGCATTTTCGCTGTCTCTTATACACATCTCCGAGCCCACGAGACTCGACGTCATCT
>ENA-OZGT01000433-OZGT01000433.1-human-gut-metagenome-genome-assembly--contig:-NODE-433-length-11407-cov-4.719873_pt1 | contig 11407 bp, 10 predicted proteins | sample MGYA00245118_ERZ653661 | MGnify/ENA primary metagenome ERZ653661 (study PRJEB26926, sample SAMN06165269) | human gut metagenome | biome: ENVO:00009003; feature: ENVO:2100002; material: ENVO:00002003... | reverse complement strand
CTACACCCTAGAGTTCGTCGGCAGCGTCAGATGTGTATAAGAGACAGATATTTCTGATTGATCGCCAGCACTTCGGCATCATCATCGATCAGTACAAGCTTGAACATAGTATTATCTTGCCTCCTTTGCTGGTGCTATTTTAGCATGGGGGAAAAACGATTGTCACCAAAGGAAGGTCGACAGAGAGAGACAAAGGACAGCGGAAAACGACAGACCGGATGAAAAAGTGACACGAGAAGGGGGAGAAAAATGAATCGGTCAAATACGAGTGCAAATAAGGATATCGGACACATAGTAAAGGATATGCTGCGGCTTCTGGTGGCTTATGGAGTGGCTGTGTTATTTATGGGAAGAGCATGGAGCCTTCGGACACTTGGGGGTATGACAGGGCTGGCAGCGATATTCGTGCTGCTTTATGTATTGGGAAAGGAAGAGCAATATCTGTATAATGTGACCCTGTTCGGTTATCCGGACAGGATACAGCGGCGCAGAACAGGATCGTTTCTGGTGGCAACAGCGGCAACCGTGGTCCTGCTGCCATACATTACAGAGGATCAGAGGGGATATTTTCTGTTTCTGATCCTGGCGTACAGTCTGGAAAGCGTACCGTTGCTGCGACACGGCAGATGCTGCAGAGACATGGAAAGAAATCGCGGGGAAGTGCCGCATACCGCATTTGTGGGAAGAAGGGCGCAGTACAACAAGTTTCGGTATTTTTTGAAGAAGACCAGCATTCCCATGGAGCTTGTGGGGTATATTGCGGCATCGGCACAGGAACTGGCACAGATTTCAGAAGGAGATGCAGGAGAATATCTGGGAAGTCTGGAAGATCTGGAAATGCTGATCCGCCGGTACCATCTGGATCAGATCTATATTCTGCAAAAGCGCGAGGAACAGCTTTTTTCCATGCAGAAATATGTGGATCTGTGCATTGATATGGGGGTGACGGTACGGATGGTGGTGGATTTCTATAAGAGGCGCAGAGCCGACAGTTATGTAAGCTGTGTGGGAACCTATCCGGTCATCACCTACCATACGGTGACGTTGAATACTGGAGAACAGGTGATAAAACGGATCATGGATGTGGCAGGAGGCCTGGCAGGGATCGTTTTGTTTTCTCCGGTGATGTTATTGGCGGCGCTGGCCATTAAGCTGGATTCCCCCGGTCCTGTGATCTTCCGGCAGACCCGGGTCGGGAAAAACGGCAGGACATTTCAGATCTATAAATTCCGCAGCATGTATGTGGATGCGGAAGAGAGAAAGTCAGAGCTGCTGTCGCAAAATGAGATCGCGGGGGGCGTAATGTTCAAGATCCGGGAGGATCCCCGGATCACCCGGGTGGGCAGGATCCTGCGGAATTTAAGCATTGATGAGCTGCCACAGTTTTTTAATGTGTTGGGAGGTTCCATGAGTCTGGTGGGAACGAGACCGCCGACCCCGGACGAGGTGGAGAAATACGGCACAAGGCAGTGGCGGCGGATCAGTATCAAGCCGGGCTTGACGGGCATGTGGCAGGTGAACGGCAGGAGTCTGGTGACGGATTTCGAAAAGATTGTGGAGCTGGATGTGGAATATATTGATAACTGGTCACTGATGGAGGATATCCGGATTTTGTGCAAGACGGTGACAGTGTTGTTAAAGCATGCGGATGCGTATTAGAAAGAGAGGCAGAAGAGGTGGAATGAAGATGCATGGAACCCGGGTGAACTGGGTAGGAATGACCGGTGCCGTGGTATTGTTTGGATATGGATGGTGGAGAGAACCGTTGGCGGCGGTGCTGGGAGGGATGATCCTGCTTGCGGATCTGTTGGCCATGGAGGTGAGTGTAAGGAAAAGGGATGGGAAAAATGCTAAGAATACAATGTTTTGAAAAAAATGTAAAAAAAAAGAAAAATATTTCTGTTTTTCTGAACCTTTTTTCTGAGACGGAGAGTCTTAATAGATAAGACAGAATAAAAGGGGCGTTTTAACAGGCATCTCTGGAAGAAAGGAGCAAAAGGGGACATGGAAGAACGAAGACGGATCGACCGTGTGGGCTACCAGGCAAAGAGTGTTATCGTGGTATGTGATACCGGGGAAAGCATTTTTGTGGAGACCCGGAATGTCAGTCCGCTGGGCATAGCCTTTACGATGCCGGCAGGATCTCCTGACCTTAAGGGGAAAGACATCATAATCGTAGCGGATACGATGATCATGTATGCAGATGTCACCAGACAGGAGGAGCAAGAAGACGGAAATTTTAAAGTAGCTATTTCGGCAAAGAAGTTCACGCCGGAGGTGCTGCAGTATTTATTTGAACATATTGTTGAAAAATAGAATGGAGAGGAAAAATCATATGAGAAAAAACAGTAAGAACGAAAAAGTGATTCGTGCTATGGCGATCGGCATTTCCGCAATGCTGATGGCATCTTCACCGTTGACTGCACTGGCAGCAGAAGGAGAGGGGAATTCTTCCGAAGGAAACGAGGATAAGAACATTACAGTGACACCGGAAGCCGGTGCATGCGATCAGGCGGAAGCAGCCGCAAAAGATGCTGACAAGGCTGTAGAGGACGCCGAAAAGAGTGCCGCTGATGTGAAGGCGGAAGTGGTTGACAAGGTGGCAGCCGGAGATGTGAAGGATGCCGAGGGAAAGGATCTGTCTCAGGACATTCTGGATGCCAATGCCAAAGTAGAGGATAAGACTGTTAAAGACGGTTCATCCCTGAAGGACGCAGAGTCTGCCGTAGAGAATGCAGATACTGCGCTAGGGGTTGCGGAAGCCAATGACAAGCTGTCCGACGCAGAACTGAATAAGGCAGCTGATGCTGCGGCAAATGCAGGACAGACTGCGGCAGAAGCAAAGGATGCCATGCAGGCTTCCCAGGATAAGGTAAATGGACAGATTGAGAATATCAAGGATGCTGCTTCTATCACCGATGCCAATGCTGCCTATGAAGAAGTAAAGACTACCGTGGATCAGGCGCAGGCTGATTTCGATGCAAAGCTTGGGGAGTACAATACCGCCAAGACAGCTTATGAAGAGGCAGCACAGAAGGTGGCAGCCTATGAAAAGGCTTATGAGGAGGCTGTAAACAGTGCAGATGCGAACGCTGAGGCGGCAGCAGCTGAGCTGGCAACAGCGAAGACAAATGCAGAAGCACTGGCAAAGGCTCTGGAAGCTGCCAAGGGTGCAGTGGATAAGTCTGCAGCAGGTGCTCTGGATATTGCAGATAAGGAAACTCTGACCCAGGGAGACAATGGACTGAACTGGAAAAATGAGGATCAGCTTTTCATTTCCATTATGCAGAACTACTATCTGCCCGAGGTACAGAAGATCACTGCCGATGATATTAAGGTTGTCCGCAGACAGGGTGAAGACAATAATACCAAGAATTATTTTGAAGTAACCTATACCGATGAGAATGGTAATAAGCAGACAAAGTTTTACAACTATGTGATGGATGACAAACAGACTTCCAAGGACAATATCGTGATCTTTGAGAAGCGAATTGAGGAAGTAAACTGGAAGACGGCGCAGGAGACCAATCCGGATCAGTATGTGAAGGAAAATGGGGATACTATCACTGTTTCCGAAGTGGAAAAAGGTCTGAAAGACGGAACCATTATTGCAGTAGATGGAAAGAAAGTGATCAAGAACGACGGAACCGAGAGTATCATTATTTCTGACAATAACCAGAAGACCGAAAACGGCGAGGTTGATACTGATGTAAATGAGGCTACCGAGAAGGAATCCTGGAAACTGGATGAGAACGGCAACCTGATCAAGACCGTGACCGCTGATGTGACCACCATCACCTATACCGATGCAAAATTCACTTCTACCGAACAGTATCAGACAGAGGCAGAGAGAGATGCTGCAGCTGCTGCAAAGGAAAAGGATTTGAAGGACGCTGCCGGCAAGGATGTAACCGTTACAGGAACAGAAAAAACGGATTATACTTATACCGGTAACGGAACCTACATTCCTACCTTTACGAAGACTGTGAATGTGAAGGATGAAGAGGTTGAATGGAAGCATACAGATAAAAAGACGGATTATGGTGTAAGAACAGAGGAAGAAGCAGTAGCAAAGGTTACGAAAGAGCAGGAGAAGGCGTTAAGCAATAAGATTAACGATGATGACGACTTATACCTGATCGGTGTAAGCAGTGATCTTAAGGTAACCGGCTATACAGAAGATCACTGGTATGATGATTCCGACTTCCTCGTATCCGGCACTGTATCCGCAACTTATGCAAAGGTCACTAAGAAGACAGTAGACCAGAGTACCTTCGGCTCCCTCTGGAATGACATCAAGGCTCTGTTTGGTAATGGAGAAGCTACGAACAAGAAGCTGGAAGATGCAGCCAGAAAGGCAGTCGAGGCAGAAGGCGGTATTTTCGTAAGTGCCAACTGGGATGACTGGAAGTTCGGCAAGGCAACCATCCGCTATGTGGCAGGTGTCAGCGTTAAGACCGATGAGAAGACCTCTGCTGAGGAGGCACAGAATGCGGTACAGGATGCAGCACTGGCACAGGCAAAAGCAAGTGGCGCAATCGGTGTGTACAATGTGAAGACTACAGATACCGATACCATTGCTCATACCAGCTATTCCTATGAGATTGATTATCTGGAGAAAACCGGAGAGACCACAACCAATACTGCTGTCAGAACTGAGACTTATGAAAATGCAGAAGTGCTGACCGGCCAGATCATCCAGAACCTGAATTACATTCAGGGCAACATCAAACTGACCCAGAAGGATACTGAATATCGTAAGTTCGTAGATGATGCCAAGGCTCTGACCCAAAAGTATCAGAAGCTGTTACAGGATGCACAGGACGCACAGAAAGACGTGGAAACAGCGCAGGCTAAGGTCAATGAGCTGAAGGCAGAGATCGAAGCTCTGAAGAGTAACAGAACCAGTAACCTTGGAGCTCTGAAGGAACTGGAAGGAAAGTTGGCCGTGGCTGAACAGAACAAAAAGGATGCAGAAGATACTCTGAAGGAGATTCTGGGCAGCCTGGATGAGGCAGGCGGAGAGCTGGATAAGGTGATCGAGCGTCTGACTCCTGCACCTACACCCGGAACACCTGCAGGTGGAGAAGGTGAGACCGGAGGTGCCGATGATACAGAGGAAGGCGGCGCCGGAGAGGCAGCAACAGTTGTTACACCTGTTGCACTGGCAGCAGCACCCGCAGCACAGGCAACCGTAGTTGCACAGAACCAGGCAGCAGCACCCGTTGTACAGATCGCTGACGAAGCAGCACCTCTTGCAGAAGCAGCTCCTGCAAATACACAGGAAACCGTTCAGGCAGGTTCCGATAAGGAAGAGACCAAGGAAGCCGTAAATATCGAAGAAGAGGCTGTTCCCCTGGCAGATGTAGCTGTGGAAAGCGAACATGCAAAGATGTCCTGGTGGTGGTGGCTGATCATTCTGATCCTCGGTGCAACCGGATATGAAATGTACAAGAAGCACAATGAGAAGAAGCTGAAGGCTCAGGCAGAAAATGCAGGAGATATCGAAGAATAAAAGATAACAAAAACGACATCCATCGGGATTTTCCCGGTGGATGTCGTTTTTTAGACCTTGGAAAGCGGATTACTCGAAGAGCTCTTCAACTTTTTCCAGATCACCGTCTCCGGTCAGAAGAAGAGTCACTGTGGCCTGGGCACTGCTGATATCGGTTGTCCCCTCAACGCATAATTCACCGTCAGTATTGTAGAGAGCCCATTGGAACTCATTGACAGAGGAGGGCCAGTCTGCTTCCATAGAGATCGATTCCTGATCCGACAGGGAATCCAGATTTACCTGTTCCCCGGTCACGGGATCAATGACCGCTACCATACCGACTTCGATGCCACACATATTGACTACCGACAGGGTGAGTGCCCTGGTATCCTCCGAAGTGGATTCTATGGCAGACGACTCGGAATCCGGGGAAACATCGGCAGGCAGGGCGGCAACAGTCTCAGACGGGGAGGTGGAAGCAGTCGTGGCGGAGGATGTATCCTCTCCGTCAGAATTCTGACTGCATCCTCCGAATAACAGACAACAGGACAATATACTTACAGCAAAAATATGTCGTATGAAACTTTTTTTCATAATAATCTCCATTCTGCAGACGATTCCTTCCGTCGGAGAAATTGCGAATCAAAATTCAAATTTGATTCTGCGATAAGGGCTGCTTTGTGACGCCTGCAGCACAAATAGCCGTGTGAAAATCTATATCACCATTATATCGGATTTCCCATAAAAAGTAAATTTATGCGATAAAAATTTCCGGAAGCAGACCGGTAGGAATTCCTGAAAAAAATATCGAAAAATGTGAGCCGTTTTTCATGGATAAGTAGTCTTTATAGATAGAGACTAAGAAATAACGGAGGCGGTCGAGATGAGCGGCATGTTATATTCCATACCTGTGATTTTGACAGGTTATCGAATCGTACAAATTGAAGATGAAGCGACACCGCTTGCACAGGCAGTAAAGAGTGGATATTACGGTGACACAGTAGCCGGAATGCTGGGCATTGGTGTTTTATTACTCTTGGTGATTTATTTTATATTATGCAGAAAATACCAGAAAAGAATCATAGAATTGCAGGAAAATGCACATCCCGGCTGGAACTGGTGGAAACTTAGAAAGCAGGTAACCGAACTGGAGGATAAAAAGGCAGAAGGAATCGTTGAGGATATCCGGCGGGCAGCGCAAAGCTATATGACTGTTTAAATTTAATCAGAAAGATCCGGGGATCATCCCCGGATTTTTTACACCAGATTTATAAAAGTGAAGTATTTCGTTGCTGATGTCTGCCGGGAATGTTATAATCATGTATGTGGCCGGTTCAGAGACCTGTGCCACAAGCATAGGAAAGAAAAGGAAGGCAATCTATGAAAGTCTTGGTAACAGGCGTAAAAGGCCAGTTGGGATATGATGTGGTAAATGAGTTGACAAAGCGCGGAATTGAGGCTGTCGGCGTGGATATTCAGGAGATGGATATCACAGATGCGGCCAGCGTGGAAAAGGTGATCGGAGAGGCGGCACCGGACGCTGTGGTACACTGTGCAGCCTATACCGCAGTGGATGCAGCGGAGGATAACGTGGAAATCTGCCGTAAGGTCAATGCGGACGGCACACAGAACATTGCGAACGTCTGCAAGAAGCTGGACTGCAAGATGGTCTATATCAGTACCGATTATGTGTTTGACGGCGAGGGCACCAGACCCTGGGAGCCAGAGGACGAGCGTCATCCGCTGAATGTATACGGACAGACCAAATACGAAGGAGAACTGGCAGTACAGAATACACTGGAGAAATATTTTATCGTAAGAATCTCCTGGGTATTCGGAGTCAACGGCAAGAACTTCATCAAGACCATGCTGAATCTGGGCAAGACCCATGATCATCTCACAGTGGTGAATGACCAGTTCGGATCTCCTACCTATACTTATGATCTGGCAAGACTTCTGGTGGATATGGTCCTGACGGATAAATACGGTATCTATCATGCTACCAACGAAGGTATCTGTAACTGGTATGAATTTGCCTGCGAGATATTCCGCCAGGCTGGCATGAAAGTGGAGGTGGCTCCTGTACCGGCTTCCGAGTATCCGACGAAAGCCAAGCGACCGGAGAACAGCCGCATGAGCAAAGCCAAGCTGACAGAGAACGGATTCGTAAGGCTTCCTTCCTGGCAGGATGCGTTAGAGAGATATCTGAAAGAAATCCTGTAAACAGACTTTGTGTAAGCAGGAAAATAACGGGAAATACTTCAGGGAGCGGTATCGGAAACGGTACGGCTCCCATTTTGGCGAATGTACATCATCGAGCTTTTAAGCGAGATGGTGTACAAAGTATACAAATCGAGTAGGAGCCAGCCTGCTCGACTTATAATATATGAAAAAGTCATGAAAAACCCTGTAAATTTCACGAAAAACCTGTTGACAACGGAAGTCGGAACAAGTATACTGTTAAAGCGTGCCAGAAAAGGTGCGTCTATTATACTATTAAGAAAGAGGTGAAACAGAATGCCAACATTTAACCAGTTAGTAAGAAAAGGACGTCAGACTTCTGTTAAGAAGTCTACTGCACCTGCTCTCCAGAAGGGTTACAACTCTCTTCACAAGAAAGCAACAGACGTTTCTGCTCCCCAGAAGCGTGGTGTATGTACCGCTGTTAAGACAGCAACTCCTAAAAAGCCTAACTCTGCTCTTAGAAAGATCGCCAGAGTACGTCTTTCCAACGGAATCGAAGTTACCAGCTACATTCCCGGTGAAGGTCACAATCTGCAGGAGCACAGCGTTGTTTTGATCCGTGGTGGTCGTGTTAAGGACCTGCCCGGTACCAGATACCACATCATCCGTGGTACCCTTGATACTGCCGGTGTCGCTAACAGAAAACAGGCTCGTTCCAAGTACGGTGCTAAGAGACCTAAGGATGCTAAGAAATAAGTAGTATCCGAGGCGTTTTGAACGTCGGACCGAGAGTCCGATGAAAATCCGCAAGGATTTTTGGAGATGTCAGTGAGACATCTTTGTACCACAAAAACGAAACTAAGAAAAGTGTTGGAATTCTGTGATACAGATATAACAGCGCGAACACTTGGGGAAACACATGTGAGTACCGATGATTTAACGTAACTAGTGAGAAGGCAAGACCGACATGAAAAGAGAGCGTAAGCTTGCTTACGAGCGAACTTTTTATGGAGGGATTGGTCGGCGAACAGCCGACATCGAGGCATCTTTGATGCCGAGATAACGGATCTCACGAGAACAATTTGTTAAGGAGGGAAGAACCGTGCCACGTAAAGGACATATTCAGAAAAGAGATGTATTAGCAGATCCTTTATACAACAACAAAGTGGTTACCAAGCTTGTCAACAACATCATGCTGGATGGCAAGAAGGGTGTAGCCCAGAAGATCGTATACGGAGCATTTGCTAAGGTTGAAGAGAAGAGCGGCAAGCCTGCTCTGGAAGTATTCGAAGAGGCTATGAACAACATCATGCCTGTTCTGGAAGTAAAAGCAAGACGTATCGGTGGTGCTACCTATCAGGTACCTATCGAGGTCAGACCTGAGAGACGTCAGGCTCTGGGCCTTCGTTGGTTGACCATGTTCTCTCGTAAGAGAAGTGAGAAGACCATGGAAGACAGACTTGCTAACGAAATTCTTGACGCAGCCAACAATACCGGATCTGCAGTTAAGAGAAAAGAAGACATGCACAAGATGGCAGAGGCAAACAAGGCTTTTGCTCATTACAGATTCTAGTAGGAGGGAAAAAACTTGGCTGGAAGAGAATATCCGTTAGAGAGAACTAGAAATATCGGAATTATGGCTCATATCGATGCCGGTAAGACCACTACTACCGAGCGTATCCTGTATTACACAGGTGTTAACTATAAGATCGGTGATACTCACGAAGGTACTGCTACCATGGACTGGATGGCTCAGGAGCAGGAGAGAGGTATCACCATTACATCTGCAGCTACTACCTGTCACTGGACTCTTGAAAAAGAGACCAAACCCATGCCCGGTGCTTTGGAGCATCGTATCAACATCATTGATACCCCGGGTCACGTAGACTTCACCGTTGAGGTTGAGCGTTCCCTTCGTGTACTGGATGGCGCTGTCGGCGTCTTCTGTGCAAAGGGTGGTGTAGAGCCTCAGTCTGAGAACGTATGGCGTCAGGCTGACACCTACAATGTACCTCGTATGGCATTCATCAACAAGATGGATATCCTGGGTGCTAACTTCTACGCAGCAGTAGATCAGATCCGTACCAGACTTGGTAAGAATGCTATCTGCCTTCAGTTGCCTATCGGTAAGGAAGATGAATTCAAGGGAGTCATCGATCTGTTCGAGATGAAGGCTTACATCTACAACGATGATAAGGGTGATGACATCACTGTTACCGATGATCTTGGAGATATGGCTGATGAGGCTGCTTTATATCATGACGAGCTCATTGAAAAGGTTTGTGAGCTGGATGATGATCTGACAATGATGTATCTGGAAGGTGAAATTCCTTCCATTGAAGAGATGAAGGCTGCTTTGAGAAAAGCTACCTGTGAGTGCAGAGCCGTTCCCGTATGCTGCGGTACTGCTTACAGAAATAAGGGTGTTCAGAAGCTTCTGGATGCTATTATCGAGTATATGCCTTCTCCTCTGGATGTACCGGCTATTAAGGGTGTTGACCTTGACGGTAATGAAGTAGAGAGAAAGTCTTCCGATGAAGAGCCTTTCGCTGCACTTGCATTCAAGATCATGACTGACCCGTTCGTAGGTAAGCTTGCTTACTTCCGTGTATATTCCGGTACTCTGAATTCCGGTTCTTATGTACTCAATGCTACTAAGGACAAGAAGGAACGTGTAGGACGTATCCTGCAGATGCATGCGAACAAGCGTGCAGAGCTGGAAAAGGTTTACTCCGGTGATATCGCAGCAGCAGTTGGTTTCAAGTTCACCACTACCGGTGATACCATCTGTGATGAGCAGCATCCTGTAATCCTTGAGTCCATGGAGTTCCCTGAGCCCGTTATCGAGCTGGCTATCGAGCCTAAGACCAAAGCCGGTCAGGGCAAGATGGGTGAAGCTCTTGCAAAACTGGCAGAAGAAGATCCTACTTTCCGTGCTCATACCAATCAGGAAACCGGTCAGACCATCATCGCCGGTATGGGTGAGTTGCATCTGGAGATCATCGTTGACCGTCTGCTTCGTGAGTTCCATGTAGAAGCTAACGTAGGTGCTCCTCAGGTTGCTTATAAGGAAGCGTTTACCAAGGCTGTCGAAGTGGATTCCAAGTATGCTAAGCAGTCCGGTGGTCGTGGACAGTATGGACATTGTAAAGTTAAGTTTGAGCCCCTGGAGGCTAACTGTGAGAAGTTTGAATTTGATCCTAAGGCAAACATTCTGATCAACGATCCTCCTACTCTGTTATTCGAATCTACTGTAGTTGGTGGTTCCATTCCTAAGGAATACATCCCCGCAGTAGGTGAAGGTATTCAGGAAGCAGCTCAGGCTGGTATCTTGGGTGGATTCCCTGTACTGGGTGTTCATGCGAATGTATATGATGGATCCTATCATGAGGTCGATTCCTCCGAGATGGCATTCCACATTGCAGGTTCCATGGCATTCAAGGAAGCAATGCAGAAGGCAGCTCCTGTACTGCTTGAGCCGATCATGAAGGTTGAGGTTACCATGCCCGAGGAATACATGGGCGATGTAATCGGTGACCTGAACTCCCGTCGTGGTCGTGTAGAAGGTATGGAAGACATCGGCGGTGGTAAGATGGTTAAGGCTTTCGTTCCCCTTGCTGAGATGTTCGGTTACTCCACAGACCTGCGTTCCAAGACCCAGGGTCGTGGTAACTACTCCATGTTCTTCGAAAAGTATGAGCCCGTTCCCTGTCTCTTATACACATCTCC
>ENA-OZGT01000417-OZGT01000417.1-human-gut-metagenome-genome-assembly--contig:-NODE-417-length-11519-cov-4.460834_pt1 | contig 11519 bp, 10 predicted proteins | sample MGYA00245118_ERZ653661 | MGnify/ENA primary metagenome ERZ653661 (study PRJEB26926, sample SAMN06165269) | human gut metagenome | biome: ENVO:00009003; feature: ENVO:2100002; material: ENVO:00002003... | reverse complement strand
CGAGATGACGTCGAGTCTCGTGGGCTCGGAGATGTGTATAAGAGACAGCTTGTATCGGTCCTAGAAAGTCAAGAATAACTTCTGTTGTGAACGAGCTTAAGGGCGAGAAGATAGACGTTATCAATTGGTGCGAAGACCCTGCTCAGTTTATCGCAAAGGCTCTTGCTCCGGCTGAGGTAATAAACGTTGTTCTCAGCGAAGAGGAGGGCGTAAGAGAGTGCCGTGTTACTGTTCCAGATAACCAGCTCTCACTTGCTATCGGTAATAAGGGTCAGAACGCAAAGCTTGCCGCAGGTCTGACAGGCTATAAAATAGATATCGTATCCGAAAGCTCTGCAAAGGCTGAGGCTGCTGATGATGAAAACTAAGAAGATACCAATGAGAATGTGTCTTGGGTGCGGTGAAATGAAACCCAAGAGAGAGCTTATCAGAGTGGTGAAGTCAAAAGAGGGGGATATCTCCCTTGACCTCACAGGCAAAAAATCAGGCAGAGGCGCTTATATATGCAAAAGCGTCGAATGCTTTGAAAAAGCAAGAAAAGCAAGAAAGTTTGAAAGAAGCTTTTCCTGCATGATAAGCGAGGATATATATAACAGCATGGAGGGCGAGCTTAGGGAAAATGAATAATAAAATAGGGCTTGTTACAATGTGCAGAAAAGCAGGAAAGCTTGTAATGGGTATGGATATGGTGAAGGACGCCTGCAATACAGGCAAAGCCTGTGCAGTGTTTGCGGCAACGGATTTTTCACCTAAATCTCTTAAAGAGATAAAGTTCAACTGCTACAAAAACGGGATAAAGCTTTACAGCCTTGGCATGACAATGGACGATATTCATTTTGGTCTTGGCAAAAGAACAGGCGTTATCGCTATTTGCGAGGGAGGCTTCGCAAAGGCTTGCGCCAAAGGGCTTGAGGAGATCCCTATAGACGAAAATGAGTTTTATAGCATTTAGCATTTATTGAGGAGGTATTTTATAGCCTATGAGTATGAAAACAACTAAATATAAGCTTAGCGATATGGCTAAGGATCTGAAAGTTACAAATAACGACCTTATCGAGTGTCTTGGCAAGCTCGGCGGAGAGCCAAAGAAAACACAGTCAGTGCTTACCCCTGAGGAGATCTCTTATGTTCTGGAGTATTATACACAGAACAATCAGGTGGACAGCTTTGATGCTTTCTATGCAAATAACGTAAAGCCTGTCAAGGAAGAAAAGAAGGCAGATAAGAAGCCTGTAAAGGCTGAGAAAAAGGAGAAAAAGGCTGAAAAGAAGCCTGAGCCTAAGGCAGAGCCAAAGGTGGAAAAGAAGCCGGAGGTCAAGGCCGAAACAAAACAGCCTGCACCTGAACAGAAGAAAAAGCAGCCAGCTCCACAGAAGCCAGCAAAGAAGAAAGAGCATGGCGTTCGTCAGCAGCTTGGCGGTTTTTCTGATAAGAAAGAAACTTCAGGCGGATATACTATCTCTGAGGATAACGATTCGTTCGGCACACAGAGAACTATCGACACAAGAGGAAGCTATATAGAGCTTGATAAGTATAACGAGAAGTATGATAACCTTGCAAACTCAAAGCAGAACAAGAGCAAGGATAACTTCACAAAGAAGCAGAAGCTCACTCAGAAATCTCAGCAGAGAAAGAAACAGCAGTTCTCACATAAGAAGGAAACTGAGAGCGAAAAGCTCCGCAGACTGGAGCTTGAAAGAGCTAGAAAGCAGCAGCTCAAGGTCATGATACCTGACGAGATCGTTGTTTCAGAGCTTGCAAGCAGACTTAAAGTAACAGCTACCGAGGTCATCAAAAAGCTTATGGGTCTTGGCGTAATGGCTTCTATCAATGAGGTGGTCGACTTTGATACCGCTGCACTTGTTGCAGAAGAGCTTGGGGCAAAGGTTGAAAAGGAAGTACACGTTACAATAGAAGAAAGACTTATCGAAACTGACGAAGATCCAGAGGAGAGCCTGCAGGAAAGATGCCCTGTCGTTGTCGTTATGGGTCACGTTGACCATGGTAAGACATCTATCCTCGACAGAATAAGAAACGCTCACGTTACTGACACTGAGGCAGGCGGTATCACACAGCATATCGGTGCATATCAGGTGGAGTATCAAGGCAAGAAGATAACGTTCCTGGATACTCCGGGTCATGAAGCTTTCACAGCCATGAGAGCAAGAGGTGCGAACGTTACAGATATCGCTATCCTCGTTGTTGCCGCTGATGACGGTATCATGCCGCAGACTATCGAGTCTATCAACCACGCAAAGGCAGCAGGCGTTTCTATAATCGTTGCTATCAATAAAATGGATAAAGAAGGCGCAGACCCTGACAGAGTAAAGCAGCAGCTTACAGAGCAGTCCCTCGTTGTCGAGGAATGGGGCGGCGACGTTATCGCAGTTCCTGTTTCCGCAAAGACCGGTATGGGTATCGACGAGCTTCTTGAAAACATTCTCCTCGTTGCAGAGGTCAAGGAGCTTAAAGCTAACCCTGACAGACTTGCAAGAGGTACTGTTGTCGAGGCCAGACTTGATAAGGGTAAAGGCCCTGTTGCTACACTTCTCGTTCAGAACGGTACTTTGAAGTCAGGCGACGTTATAATCGCAGGCACTTCTGTCGGACGTATAAGAACGATGACAAACGATAAGGGCAGAAGCATTAAGGAAGCCGGCCCGTCAACACCTGTTGAGATAACAGGTCTGGGCGAAGTTCCAAGTGCAGGCGACGTTTTCAACGCAGTTGCAGACGAAAAGCTTGCAAGAGAGCTTGTTGAGCAGAGAAAGCATGAAGCTAAGGAAGAACAGTTCCAGCAGCATCAGAAGGTAACTCTCGACAACCTGTTCAGCCAGATAGCTGAGGGAGAAATGAAAGAGCTTCCTATCATCGTCAAGGCTGATGTTCAAGGCTCAGTTGAAGCCGTTAAGCAGTCACTTGAAAAGCTTTCAAATGACGAGGTCAGAGTTAAGGTCATCCACGGCGGCGTAGGCGCTGTATCTGAGAGCGACGTTATGCTCGCAAACGCTTCAAACGCTATCATCGTTGGATTTAACGTTCGTCCTGACCCTGTTGCAAAGCAGAATGCAGAGCAGAGTGGCGTTGATATCAGACTTTACAGAATAATCTATGATGCAATAGAAGAAATAACAGACGCTATGAAGGGTATGCTCGCTCCTAAGTACAGAGAGGTGGAAACAGCTCGTATCGAGGTAAGACAGGTCTACAAGATATCCAATGTTGGTACTGTAGCAGGTTCTTATGTTCTTGACGGTAAGGTGGGCAGAAATAACGAGATAAGAGTCGTAAGAGACGGTATCGTTATCGCCGAGGATAAAATGTCAAGCCTTAAGAGATTTAAGGACGACGCCAAGGAAGTTGCCGCAGGCTTTGAGTGCGGTATCACTCTTGAAAAGTTCACCGATATCAAGGAGGGCGACATTTTCGAGGCGTTCTATATGGAAGAATACAGAGATTGATAATGATGCTTACGGGACGGACAGCCGCCCCGTAAGAGCATATTTAAGCAGGAGATAAAGATATTATGGCAGGTTACAGAGCAGGACGTATGTCCGAAGATATAAGAAGAATAATATCGGGCAAAATGAGAGACCTTAAAGACCCAAGGATACACGGAGGAGATATGCTCACTATCGTCCGCTGCGACGTGGCAGGCGACGGCTCATTCTGTAAAGTGTATGTTTCAAGCTTTGAGGGCTATGAAAAGGCAAAGGAAGCCGTTAAGGGCTTTGAGTCGGCAACAGGATTTCTCAAAAGAGAGATATCAAACGTGCTGAAGCTGAAAAAATGCCCTGAGCTTAAATTTATCGCAGATAATTCTATCGAGCATTCAGCAAAGATAAACAAGCTTCTTAAAGAAGTTCTGCCCGAAGAAGAAAAAGAAGAGAAAGACGGCGAAGAGTAATAGAGGAGAAAGGATATTATGACATTTCAGGATATTCTTAAAATATTTGAAGAAAACGACAATTTTCTTATTTTAACTCATAAAAGTCCCGACGGCGATACGCTTGGTTCAGGCTTTGCCCTGTGCGCTTTTCTGAGAGATATGGGGAAAAAGGCTAACGTTATAAATTCCGACAGCTTTCCCGAAAGATATGATCTTATCTATGAGAGCTATTACCCTCAGGAATTTGATGTGAAGTACGTTATCGCAGTGGATATCGCAGACACAAATCTTCTTGGCAGCAACCTTTCAAAGTATGCCGAGGAGGGTGCGATCGACCTTTGCATCGACCACCACATCTCAAACAAGTATTTTGCAAAGCAGTCATATGTAGAAGCAGACGCTTCTGCCGCAGCACTTATAATGTATAAGATATTCAAAGCTTCAGGCAGAAAGATATCACGTCAGATAGCGAGATGCCTTTATACAGGCATTGCAACGGATACAGGCTGCTTCAAGTATGAAAACACAACTCCGCAGGCTCATATCGCCTGTGCAGAGCTTATGTCATATGGCATAGATTTTGCTTATATCAACAGAAAAATGTTTGATGTAAAAAGCAAGGGCAGACTTATGGTGGAGCAGTCCGTTACAGCGAATATGGAGTATTACTGCGGTGGCAAATGCTCTATGATAGTGCTTACAAAAGAGCTAATGGAGAAAAGCGGCGTTGACGCTGCCGAGTTCGAGGGACTTGCTTCTATACCATTGTCCGTTGAGGGCGTGAAAATAGGCATAACAGTTAAGCAAAGACACGAGAACGTCTTTAAAATATCAGTAAGAAGCGACGATGAGATAGACGCTTCTGCATTCTGCCGTGAGTTTGGCGGCGGAGGACACATAAGAGCCGCAGGCTGTGAGATAACAGGAAGCCTTGAAGAAGTAAAGGCTAAGCTTCTCAAGCAAGCGGAAAAGGTCTTGGGCTGATGAGCTTGGATAACAGCAAGGATAATATCTGCGGCATTTTGCCTGTAAAAAAGCCCGAGGGCTGGACTTCTTTTGACGTTATCGCAAAGCTCAGAGGCGTTCTAAGGATAAAAAGATTGGGTCATTCAGGGACCCTTGACCCTATGGCAACAGGCGTTCTGCCTGTTTTCGTGGGCAGAGCCACAAAAGCCTGCGATATTATTCCCGACAGACGAAAGGTCTATACCGCAGGCTTTCAGCTTGGGGTAAGCACCGATACCTTAGACAGCACAGGAAAGACGTTAAAAACAAGCGACAAGGCAGTTTCCAGAGACGACCTTGAATGTGCAAAAAGCAGTTTTGTAGGCGATATCATGCAGGTGCCGCCTATGTATTCTGCAATAAAAGTGAACGGCAAAAAGCTCTATGAGCTTGCAAGAGCAGGCAAAGAAATAGAGCGTGAGCCGAGAGCTGTCCATATCGACAGCATTGATATAATAGAATATGACGAAGCTTCACGCAGGGGCGTAATGAAAGTTGATTGCGAAAAAGGTACTTATATACGCTCCGTTATCAGCGACATAGGTGAAAAGCTTGGCTGTGGCGGAATGATGACTTCTCTTGAGCGTTCCTATTCAGGGGGCGTTGATATAAAGGATTGCTATACCATAGAGGAGATAGCCGAAATTTGTGAGCAGGACAAGCTGTCACAAATGCTTATCCCCCTTGACAGAGCCTTTGTAAGCTACGAAAAAACTACCCTTGGACAGTGGGAAACAAAGCTTTATAGAAACGGAGTAAAGCTCAGACCTGAGCAGACAGGTATAAAAGATCTGTCAGAGGACAAGCTCTACCGTGTCTACGGCAGTGATAACAGCTTCCTCGGTATCGGCACTTTTCATGAGGGCAGCTTCAGAAGCTTCAAAAATTTCTGATAATTTGTTTTATTCGGAGGGATATTTTGACGGATATAACAAACAGCGGGTTTATCCCCAAAAAAAGGACAGTTTGCGCTCTTGGACTTTTTGACGGAGTCCACAGAGGACATCAGCTCATAATAACAACGGCTGTGAAAAAGGCTCAGAGCCTTGACGGACATTCGGCAGTTTTCTGTTTCAAGACCGACACAGTGACCTCAAAAGGTCATGACGGCAGGATAGAAATGCTTATGAGCGACGAGGAAAAGCATAAAAAAATGGCAGAGCTTGGGGTCGAAGTGCTTTTCTCACCTGATTTTGCAGAGTTCAAAGGAATGTCACCGGAGGATTTTGTGAAAAAGGTGCTGAAAGAAAGGCTCAATTGCAGCGGTGCAGTGTGCGGAAACGATTTTACATTCGGCAAAGGCGCACAGGGCAAGGCTGTTGACCTTAAAAGGCTCGGTGAAAAATATGATATAGATGTGGAAATAGTAAGTCCACTGCTCATGGGCGGCGAGGTCATAAGTTCCACTGAGATAAGACGATGCGTCCGTGAGGGCGAGATAGCCAAAGCAAATGAAATGCTGGGTTATCATTTTGGATTCTGCCTTGAAGTGGAACACGGCTTTCAACGTGGCAGAACATGGGATTTCCCCACAATAAATCAGCAGATACCAAAGGGCAGGGTAATGCCGAAATTCGGCGTTTATTGCTCCGCTGTTGAAATAGACGGAAATAAGTATGCAGGCGTGACAAATATAGGCGTAAAGCCTACCGTCCATGTTGAAACAGCTCCCCTTGCAGAAACCTTCATCATGGATTATCATGGGGATCTTTACGGCAGAAAGCTAAAACTTGAACTGCATGAATTTCTCCGCCCCGAAAAAATGTTTGACAGCTTTGACAGCCTCCGTGAGGAGATAGCAAAAAACAAAGAGCAGGCGGTCAGATACTTTGAGGAAAATAAAATATGACAAGTGAAGATTTGCCAAGACGAAAGAAAATACGTCTTGAGGGTTATGATTATTCTGCGAACGGCTTGTATTTTGTGACGATATGTGTTACTGAAAAATACCAAGTCCTGTGGGAGAATGTAGGGGCGAACAGTGTTCGCCCGCTGACTGCAAATGAAATTCTGCACCCAAAACTTTCTGTTACAGGAAAACTTGTAAAGAGAAAACTCACAGAGATATCTGGGCACTATCCCGATGTTTTTGTAGAGATGTCTTGTATCATGCCTGACCATGTGCATATTATAATCAAAATTGAAAAACAGCCGAAAAACGGGCGAACACTGTTCGCCCCTACAAGTGAAACACCGACACTTTCAAGGGTCATAAAACATTTCAAGGAGGCTGTCACAAAAGAACTAGGTTATTCCATATGGCAAAAATCTTTTTATGATACGATAATCAAAAACAGAAAGCAACACGCAGAAATAAGGCAGTATATTGCAAATAATCCTGCGAAATATGTAAAAAATGCATTTGATGAGCAGGATATGAAATAAGACTCTAATTTTGAAAGGAAGATATAAATGAACAAGGTAAGAACAAGATTTGCACCTTCACCAACAGGTTATATGCACATAGGTAACCTGAGAACAGCACTCTTTACCTATCTTATTGCAAAGCAGAACGGAGGAGACTTTATTCTCCGTATCGAGGATACAGACCAGGAGCGTTATGTTGACGGTGCTGTTGAGGTCATCTATAAGACACTTAAAGACGTTGGTCTTAATTGGGACGAAGGCCCTGATATCGGCGGACCTGTAGGCCCTTATATCCAGTCACAGAGAATGGGTATGTTCAAGAAATATGCCGAGGAGCTTGTTGAAAAGGGTGAAGCTTATTATTGCTTCTGCGACAAGGAAAGACTTGAGGAAGTAAGAGCCATTCAGGAAGCAAGCGGTATCGCTCCAATGTATGACAGACATTGCCGTAACCTCTCACCTGAAGAGATAAAGGAAAAGCTTGACGCAGGTGTTCCTTATGTTATCAGACAGAAAATACCTACAGAGGGCGAAGTTACTTTCCATGACGAGCTTTACGGCGATATCACTGTTGACTGCTCTACCCTCGACGACCAGATACTTATAAAGACAGACGGTATGCCTACCTATAACTTTGCAAACGTCGTTGACGACCACCTTATGGGTATCACCCACGTTGTAAGAGGTAACGAGTACCTTGCTTCTGCACCTAAGTATAACCTGCTCTATAAGGCTTTCGGCTGGGAGATACCAACCTATATCCATGTTGAGCATATCATGAAAGATAAACAGCATAAGCTCTCAAAGAGAGACGGTGACGCTTCCTATGAGGATCTTATGAAAAAGGGCTATCTTAAAGAAGCCGTTATAAACTATATCGCTCTGCTTGGCTGGGCGCCAAAGGGCGAGAACGAGATATTCTCACTTGAAGAGCTTGTTAAGGAATTCGATATCCACGGACTTTCTAAGTCCCCTGCTATCTTTGACCCTGCTAAGCTTAAAGCTATCAACGGCAAGTATATAAAGGCTATGACTCCTGAGAAGTTCGCTGAGTATGCTATACCTTATATCAAGCAGTCCGTTCATAGAGAGGACGTTGACCTTAACGAGATCGCAAAGCTCTTGCAGGCAAGAACAGAGCTTTTCACAGAGATACCTGAAATGGTAGACTTTATCGACGCTCTCCCTGAGTATGATATAGCTCTCTATACACATAAGAAGATGAAAACGAACCCTGAAAATTCTCTTGAATCTCTCAAAGAAGTTCTCCCTGTTCTCGAGGGCGTTGAGGATTGGACAGAGGAAAATATCCATGATGCACTCTTTGACCTTATCGGCAAGCTTGGCGTAAAGAACGGCATCGTTCTGTGGCCTCTTAGAGTTGCAGTTTCAGGTAAGGCGTTCACTCCGGGCGGCGGTGTTGAGATATCATATCTCATCGGCAAGGAGGATACTCTTGCAAGAATAAGAAAGGGCATTGAGAAGCTGTCATAATAAAAACTACGAAAATGTTGAATATGTGTAGGGGCGAAATAATTTCCAAACAAGTGGGATGTCGGATCTCTGCAAAGCAGAAATTGCACCGCTCCCCTACAAATTACATAGATACATCGCTTTTAAACAGATAAATAATTCAACAGCGGAGCATTTTGAGTATTTGCTACTTTAAATTTACTTAAAATGCTCTGTATTTCGTACAGCTATCACTCCCCTGTCACATAAGTATTATAAAATTGTAAAGACTTATGAATGCTTTTCCTAAGAGGAGGAAATAAAATGATAGAGGTTATAAACCTTACCAAGAGATACGGCGACAAAAAAGCTGTCGATAATATCTCTTTTAAAGCTGAGGACGGCGAAGTTCTCGGCTTCCTCGGTCCTAACGGAGCGGGAAAATCCACCACCATGAATATCCTTACAGGCTACATATCCTGTACAGACGGCAAAGCCCTTATAGACGGCGTAGATATCCTTGAAGACCCTATCAAGGCTAAAAAGCAGATAGGCTATCTCCCTGAGCTTCCGCCCCTTTATATGGATATGACCGTAAAAGAATATCTCTATTTTGTCTATGACCTTAAAAAGTGTAAGCTTCCAAAGGTGTCACATCTTAAAGATATATGCGGACTTGTAAAGATAGACCATGTTTATAACAGAATAATCAAGAACCTGTCAAAAGGTTATAGACAGAGAGTAGGTCTTGCTCAGGCTCTTATCGGCAATCCAAAGGTTCTTATCCTGGACGAGCCTACAGTAGGTCTTGACCCTAAGCAGATAATCGAGATAAGAACTCTTATAAGAAAGCTCGGCAAAAATCATACCGTTATCCTTTCTTCCCATATCCTCTCTGAGGTGCAGGCTGTCTGCGATAAGATAATAGTTATCAACGAGGGCAAGGTTGTCGCAAACGATACAGAGGAACACCTCTCACAGAAGCTCTCAGGCGAGCATAAGCTCACTGCAAAGATACAGGGCGATAAGGATAAGATCGTCAGAGCAATGCAGGGCATAAAGGGCGTTGAAAAAGTCATCTGCGACGCAAGCCATAAAGACGGCGTGAACGATATAAGAATAGAGGCAAAAGAGGGCGTGGATATCAGACGTGACGTCTTTGAAACAGTTGTTAAAAACGGCTGGTATATGCTTGAACTTAAGACCTCTGAGCTTTCACTTGAAGATATATTCCTCAAGCTCACAATGGGCGAGGCTTTGCCTGCCCTTGAAAATACTTCCGATAAGGAGGGAAATGACTAATGGGCGCAATATTCAGACGAGAGGTAAGAAGCTATTTTACCTCACCTATCGGTTATATTTTCCTTGCGGCATTCTATGCCTATTCAGGCGTAATGTTTGCAAACTACAGCCTTGAAAGCGGCTATACAAGACTTGATTCCGTTTTCAGTGCGCTTCTTATAATCATAATAGTGCTTATACCTGTCCTCACCATGAGGACCATATCCGAGGAAAAGCGAACAAAAACAGACCAGTGTCTGCTCACCGCCCCCGTGGGTCTTGGCAGCATAGTTGTTGGTAAATTCCTTGCCGCTTTCCTTATCTATATCATAGCTATCGCTATCACAGGCGTTTTTGCAGTTGTCGTATCCGCTTTCGGTACGCCTGACTGGAACGTCGTTGTGGGCAATATCGTCGCTCTGGCACTTGTTGGCGGCGCTTATATCGCTATCGGTATCTTCTGCTCATCTTTCACAGAAAACCAGATAGTTGCCGCAGTAATAAGCTTTATCGCACTTATCTTCGTGTCGTTCCTGTCAACTATAGGCAATCTTCTGCCTTTTGAATGGCTCACAACAGTGTGCGAAAAGGTGTCATTCGGCGAGAGATATTATTCATTCACCTATGGACTTTTTGATTTTTCTAACGTTGTGTTCTTTCTGAGTGCAATAGTGGCATTTCTTTTCCTCACGGTGAGAGTGCTTGAAAAACGCCGCTGGGGCTAAAGGAGGGCTGTTTAAATGGAAGAGAATAATAACGAAAAGATCTCTGTATCAGGAGCAGACCTGCTTAAAGACGTTGTAGCAGACGAAAAGGCAGCAAAGACCGCTCCAAAGGATACAGAAAAGGATAAAAAAGATAAAGACAAAAAGAAAGATAAAAAAGAGAAAAAGACAAAGGACGGCAAAAAGTTCAATGCCAAAAAGCTCAAGCATGGAACAATGGCAACAGTGTTCACCTGCGTTTTTGTCGCTCTGCTTGTACTAGTGAATGTTGTCACAACAATGCTTTTTGACAGATATCCTATCACTATCGACCTGACTACAAATAAGATATATTCAGTTTCAAACGATACAGAGGATTATGTAAAGAAAGTGAACGTAGACGTTCAGGTAACTATCTTCGCAGACGAGAATACTTATACAAATTACAGCTCTTATAATAAGCAGGCTGTTGAGCTTTTGAAAAACTATTGTAAGCTCAATCACCATATCACATATCGTTTCGTTGATATCGACTCACACCCTGAGATAGTTAAGGAGTATACCGATACTATCAGCCAGTTCGATATGATATTTGAAACAAAAACAAAGGTTGACGGCAAAGAGATAAGCCGAACAAGAAAGCTCGGTATGCTCGATCTCCTTACATTCACAGACGAGTTCGAGCAGAAGCTGTCACAATCAGGCTACAGCATAGATACCCTTGCCCAGCAGGCAGGCGGCGACCTTTCGTTCCTGTCCTATTACGGCAGCTATGTTGAGTCGTCAAACGCAGAGCAGGCTTTCACTTCTGCACTTATGAC
>ENA-OZGT01000411-OZGT01000411.1-human-gut-metagenome-genome-assembly--contig:-NODE-411-length-11666-cov-4.198519_pt1 | contig 11666 bp, 9 predicted proteins | sample MGYA00245118_ERZ653661 | MGnify/ENA primary metagenome ERZ653661 (study PRJEB26926, sample SAMN06165269) | human gut metagenome | biome: ENVO:00009003; feature: ENVO:2100002; material: ENVO:00002003... | reverse complement strand
GTGGGCTCGGAGATGTGTATAAGAGACAGTTCTGTGGCAATGGAACTTTTTCTGCACGGCTTCAAGGTGTTTTAGAGTATCCTCAAGCTCCTGCTTTGTGGCTTCCTGACATCTGCTCATGAGAACTATGCCTGCTTCCGAAAGCTGAGAAGCAAGAAGATAATCAGAAGCTTCCGACAAGTTGGTATCAAGGCAGGCATCTGCAATAGTTATAACGCTTTCTATCTCGTACCAATTATCAAGAGGTTCTTCTCTAAGCACGTCAAAGAACTCGTCAGCTTCATAGATACCTGACGGCTCCACAATGACCCTGTCAAGACCACGCATACCCATAGCGATAAGCTTAGTCTTAAAACGCCGTCTGTGGCAATCCTTATCAGCCGCCGAGACCATTTCAAGGTCGCAATTCTCGTCCAAAAGCTCCTGCAAAAGAAGCATATCCACATTCACTGCACCGAAATCATTCTCCAACACGCCAATTTTACAGCCCTTATCCAAAAGATAACGGGCATATTTTTTTATAAAAGTGGTCTTCCCTGCTCCGAGAAACCCCGTCACAAGGTCTACCTTGGTTTTCTTTTTCTCTGTGTTCATAGTTAATGCCTCCTAATGGTCATATTATACCACATTGACAGTGCTTTGGCAATGACAGAAATAAAAAAACACGCCTTACAAATTGTAAGACGTGCTATGCCAGTCACTACAAGTGACCTGGTGCGCCAGAAGGGACTCGAACCCCCGACCTACTGGTTCGTAGCCAGTCACTCTATCCAGCTGAGCTACTGGCGCATTCAACTCTAATATTATATCATATGCAAGCATCCTTGTCAATGAGTTAATGAAATTTTACCACTTATTTTACAAAACATTCATATTATTTCTTGCAACTTCACACTTTTATCATCCCTTTAAATGCCATTGTTTTTCACACTTTTTGTCAATCAAGTGTTTGTAATCATTTGTAATACTTTTTCGGCAAACTGCTCTGTTTTTAACCGGAATTTTTGTAGATTATTTATCATTCTATGCCCTTGACTTATATTCTGATTGTGGTATAATAGTAAATGTTCAATATTATGTTATGACAAAAGCAGCCAACCACAATATATAGTGGTTGAGCAAGATAGAATGAAAGGAAGAGTATAGGTGAAGATAATAAAAAGAAGCGGCGCTGAGAATACATTCGATAAGGAAAAAATAGAAAATGCCGTTGCGAAAGCTAATATCACTGTGGAGGAAAAGGATAGGCTCTCTGAGGGAGAAATAGGAGAGATAGCACAGAATATAGAGGACAAATGCTCTGAAATGAATAGGGCTATGGACGTTGAAACTATTCAGGACTGGGTGGAAGCCGATATCATGCGCCATGGCAAGTATACAGTGGCAAAGCATTATATCACCTACCGCTATGAGCGTTCTATCGTCAGACAGGCTAATACTACTGACAAGCAGATACTTTCTCTTCTTAACTTCGAGAACGAGGAAGTCAAGCAGGAAAATTCCAATAAAAATCCTACTGTCAATTCAGTTCAGAGGGATTATATGGCAGGTGAAGTGAGCAAGGATATCACAAGAAGATTTTTGCTTCCTGACGATATAGTTGAAGCTCACGAAAAAGGTCTGATACATTTCCACGACGCTGATTATTTCGCTCAGCATATGCACAACTGCTGTCTTGTAAATCTTGAGGATATGCTCCAGAACGGCACTGTCATAAGCGAGGTCATGATAGAAAAGCCACACAGCTTCTCTACAGCCTGCAATATCGCTACACAATCTATCGCTCAGATAGCTTCTTCACAGTATGGCGGACAGAGTATCACACTTTCCCACCTTGCTCCGTTCGTTCAGATATCCCGTGATAAATACCGCCGTGAGGTAAAAAAAGAGTTCGCAGAGCTTAATATCCCTGCCGACGAGGATACTATAAATAAGGTAGCCGAAATGAGAGTAAAGGCTGAGATAGTTCAGGGCGTTCAGATGATACAGTATCAGGTCATCACTCTTATGACAACAAACGGTCAAGCACCTTTCGTTACTGTTTTCATGTACCTTGACGAGGTGCCGGAGGGGCAGACAAGAGATGACCTTGCGGCTATCATAGAGGAAATGCTCAGACAGCGTATCCAAGGCGTAAAGAACGAAAAGGGTGTCTATATAACACCTGCGTTCCCTAAGCTAATATATGTCCTTGAAGAGGACAACATAAGAGAAGGCTCAAAATATTGGGAGCTTACAAAGCTTGCTGCAAAGTGTACCGCAAAGAGAATGGTGCCTGACTATATAAGCGAAAAGAAAATGAAGGAGCTTAAGGTAGACAAGAATGGCAATGGTCAGTGCTACCCTTGCATGGGCTGCAGAAGCTTTCTTACAACATATCTTGACGAAAACGGCAAGCCTAAATATTACGGCAGATTCAATCAGGGCGTTGTTACAATAAACCTTGTGGACGTTGCCTGCTCGTCATATAAGGACATGGATAAGTTCTGGAAGATATTTGATGAAAGACTTGAGCTTTGCAGACGTGCGCTTATGCTCCGTCACGAAAGACTTAAAGGCACTCCGTCAGACGTTGCGCCTATTCTTTGGCAGAACGGTGCATTGGCAAGACTTAAAAAGGGCGAAACTATCGACAAGCTCCTGTTCGGCGGATATTCCACCATATCACTTGGCTATGCAGGTCTTTGCGAATGCGTAAGATACATGACAGGCAAGTCACACACAGACCCTTCAGCAACGCCTTTTGCACTTGAAGTTATGCAGCACCTTAATGACGCCTGCGCAAAGTGGAGAGCAGAAACAAACATAGATTTCAGCCTTTACGGCACGCCATTGGAGTCCACAACATACAAATTTGCAAGATGTTTGCAGAAGCGTTTCGGTGTTATCGAGGGTGTAACAGACAGAAACTACATCACAAACAGCTATCATATCCATGTTACCGAGAACATCGACGCATTTGACAAGCTCACCTTTGAGTCACAGTTCCAGGCTCTCTCACCAGGAGGAGCTATCAGCTATGTGGAAGTGCCGAATATGCAGAACAACATAGAGGCGGTCCTTGCAGTTATGCAGCATATTTACGACAACATCATGTATGCAGAGCTTAACACAAAGAGCGACTACTGTCAGAAGTGCGGTTTTGACGGTGAGATAAAGATAGTAGAAGATGACGGAAAGCTTGTATGGGAATGTCCGAACTGCGGCAACAGAGATCAGAACACTCTGAACGTTGCAAGGCGCACCTGCGGTTACATCGGGACGCAGTTCTGGAATCAGGGCAGGACTCAAGAGATAAAGGAGAGAGTTTTGCATTTGTGATTACAAAAAATGAAAGTGTAAAATTACAACCCCAAAAAACCCAAAAATTTTTTTGAACGATTTTCAAAAAAAGTGAACATTATAGCCGTTAAAACTCAAAAGCTCAAAACTCAAAACTCGTCAAAAAATGAACATTATAGCAAGGAAAACTCAAAAACTCAAAACTGCAAAATCCAAAAATAATGAACATTATTACTGACATAAAACAGCAAACAGCATATAACTATCGGGGCAATACAAAATCGTATTGCCCTGCGTTGTATATACGAAAGGAGCGGCAAATGAATTATTGTGAGATAAAAAAAACCGACATCGCCAATGGCTCAGGGGTGAGGGTCACGCTGTTCGTATCAGGTTGCAGACACCACTGCAAGGGCTGTTTTCAGCCTGACACTTGGAACTTTGACTACGGCAAGCCTGTCATAGATACCACCGCAGACGAGATACTTAACGCCCTCTCAAAGGGCTATATAAAAGGACTTACGCTCTTAGGCGGCGAGCCTATGGAACCTGAGAACCAGCCTGAGCTTACAAAGCTCCTCCACCGTGTGAAAACAGAACTTCCCGACAAGGACGTGTGGTGCTACACAGGCTGTACCCTTGAAACTGACCTGCTTGCAGGCTCAAAGTCACCATACAGAACACAGTACACAGACGAAATGCTGAGCCTTATCGACTACCTCGTTGACGGCGAGTTCGTCCTTGAAAAGAAAAACATCTCCCTGAAATTCAGAGGATCTGAAAATCAGAGGATACTTCATAAAGAGGACGGCATTTGGCTGCCTTGCGAAGATATGTAAAACAAAACCGCTCCCCGTGACATCACGAAGAGCGGTTATTTTTATTGCGTAGGTGCGACCTAAGGTCGCCCACCTTGAAACTTTTATAAGATAACTCTACAGCCTTACTTTTCAGACTTTGTAAAGAATATCGCCTTTATAAGCTGGATAACGAGCATAGAGCCAAAGCTTAGAATGTATATCCATGCAAACTGCATACCTGTCATGTCTGCTATCTTGAAAAGTCCCTTGAGTTGTGGAACGAGCAGAACGGAGTTTAAAAATACCATTCCAAGACCGAACGCCATAAGGCCGAACTTGTTGTTGAAAAAGTCCTTTGAGAAGATAACAGGACCTTTTTTCTTGCACGAGAAGCCGTGGAACAATCTTGCAGAGCAAAGCACTGCGAATGCCATCGTCATACCAAGAGCTGCGCTTGTCTTGTTTCCCATAATGAAAGCCGAAGCTACTGCTATCGCTATAACTACGCCATACAATGCTATCTCGCCCAGGAAAGGACGTGTGAGTATAGATTCATTTGCGTTTCTTGGTTTGCGTTTCATGACCTCTTCGGAGTGCGGTTCAAGACCCAAACCGATAGCAGGAAGCGAGTCTGTAAGCAGATTAATAAACAGCAAATGTATTGCCGCAAACGGAACAGGAAGTCCAAGCAGTGAGTTGAAAAGCACCACAAGAATTGCCGCAAAGTTGCCCGAAAGCAGGAAGAGTATAGCCTTTTTAATGTTCTCGTAAATGTTTCTGCCGTTTCTTATGGCCTTGACTATAGTTGCAAAGTTATCGTCTGCAAGCACCATTGAGGCAGCGTCCTTTGAAACCTCAGTTCCTGTAATGCCCATTGCAACGCCCACATCAGCCTGCTTTAACGCAGGTGCGTCGTTCACACCGTCGCCTGTCATGGAAACTATACAGCCGTTTGCCTGCCAAGCCTTTACGATCCTTATTTTATGCTCAGGTGTAACACGAGCGTAAACAGCCTTGTCCTTTACAAAGTCAACAAGCTCTTCGTCTGAATAAGCGTCAAGCTCGTGACCCTCAACAGCCTTTGAGTTGTCGTCAAGAATACCTATCTCACGGGCAATAGCCGAAGCCGTAACGATATGGTCGCCTGTTATCATCACTGGCTTTATGCCTGCCTTGCGGCATTCCGCAACAGCCGCCTTTGATTCCTCTCTCGGAGGATCCATCATAGCAATAAGACCGACAAACTCCAATCCGTCCTCGTCCTCTGGACATACGGTATCTTTGTCGAATTTTTTCTCTGCAAATGCAAGTATACGCAGACCTTTTTCCGAAAGCTCTGCCACACGCTGGGTTATAACAGCCTTTTCCTCGTCGCTTGAAGTTATCCTGTTTATAAGAACGTCAGCCGCACCCTTTACATATAGCACCTTTTCGCCGTCGATAACGTGCAGAGTTGACATAAGCTTTCTGTCTGAATCGAATGGTATCTCAGAAATTCTAGGGAGATCTTCCCTCACCTTGTCAGTGTCGATGCCAAGCTTTGTGCCAAAATTGATAAGAGCCGTTTCAGTCGGGTCGCCTATCTCAACGCCGTCCTTACAGCTTGAATCGTTGCAAAGGATCATGGCTCTTGTCATAGTCTTGACCTTTTCATCATCAAGATCAACAGCGTCAGTGTCGATTATCCTGCCGTCTACCATTATTTTTCTAACTGTCATCTTGTTCTGTGTCAGTGTACCGGTCTTGTCAGAGCATATTACAGAAACGCTGCCCAAGCCCTCAACAGCCTGAAGCTTTCTTATGATAGCATTTTCCTTTGACATTTTCTGTGTGCCGAAAGAAAGCACAATAGTAACGATAGAGCTGAGAGCCTCAGGAATAGCCGCAACAGCAAGTGCGATAGCGAACATGAACGAATCCATAAGCTTGCCGCCACGAAGCATACTAAGTCCGAACACTACTGCACAAACAATAAGTATAGCAATGGAAAGCTTTTTGCCGAACTCGTCAAGCGTGTTCTGGAGAGGTGTTTTTCTCTCTGATGCGTTTTGGATAAGCGAAGCTATCTTGCCCACCTCAGTGTCCATACCCACCTCAGTGACAAGCATTTTTCCTCTGCCGTATGTGACAAAAGAGCCTGAATAAACCATGTTAGCACGCTCAGCCAAAGGCTTTTCGCCCTCTATATCGCTCATATCCTTGTCGATATTAACGCTCTCGCCTGTGAGCGCAGACTCGTTCACCTGAACAGACGCGCATTCTATCAGCCTGCCGTCTGCACATATCTGGTCGCCTGCTTCGATAAGAAGAATGTCGCCCACTGCGATCTCCTCAGAGGGGATAATTACCTTTTCGCCGTTTCGCAACGCCTTAGCCGTCGGTGCAGAAAGCTTTTTAAGGTTCGTCAGTGACTTTTCAGCCTTGACGGTCTGAACTGTACCCAAAATAGCGTTCATTGTGATAACAACGAGAATTACTGCACAGCTCTCAACATCTTTCATGAAAGCTGAAACTATCGCAGCAATAATGAGTATAAGCACAAGAAAGTCCTTATACTGCTCTAAAAAAATCACGGGAATGGACTTTTTCTTGCCCTCTGTGATAACATTTCGTCCGAACTTTTCGCAGTTTTTCACTGCCTGCTCGGTTGAAAGACCATTTTCACCTGATGAAAACTCAGTGTAAAGCTGGTCAATTTTTTTTTGATACTGCTTCATAAAATACCACCTTTTTTATTTTTTCCTGTAAACATTGCCGATATACCCTTCCAAGCCTCCTTTTCTCATAGGCTCAGTAAAATAAACGCATAAAAAATCGGCAAGACGTTTATTGGGTAAACTGCGCCTGTGGCAATTTAATCAATAAAAGTCTCGCCGTTTAGATATGCAGCGGTCCCTCATCGGAACGTATTGACGCAAACATAAACGGATCTCTCCGCCAGCTACTCTCTTTTACTATGAGGTTATTATAACCTATATTTTTGATTTTGTCAATAGTTTTTTATATATTTTATTGTAAATTTGCAACGCTTCATATCATCAAAAAAGTGAGTCTTTGAAGCCTGACTTTTGTATAAAAAGTCCTTGGACATATGAAAAAATGTATGGTATAATAATTATAACAATGAGCAGCGACAGCGTAAGTCCGATTGTATTCGGACTTGTGCTGTTTTTTTATGCGCAAAAAACGGGAGGTAATGAAATATGAGCGAAGAAGCTCTGAAAGAAAACAAGATGGGCGTTATGCCCATGCCGAAACTCATGCTGAGCATGGGTCTGCCTATGATAATTTCAATGATAGTTCAGGCTTTTTACAATATCGTTGACAGCTATTTCGTAAGCAGGATAACAGATGATACAGTTGAGCACATAGGCGAATATGCCGTAAACGCCCTAACCCTTGCATACCCTGTCCAGCTTTTGATAATCGCTGTAGGCGTAGGCACAGGCGTTGGAATAAATGCCTTGCTCTCCAGAAGCCTTGGAGAAAAGAATTTTGAGCGTGCAGGCAAAATAGCAGGCAACGCCATTTTCATAGGTCTTTGCACCTACATCGTGTTCATGCTGTTCGGATTTTTCGGCACTGACGCATTTTTGAAAACACAGACCCATGATAGTCTTGCTCTAAAGCTTGGGGGCGAATATCTAGGCATATGCTGTGTGTTGTCATTCGGTGCAGTAGGTTCAATGATATTTGAAAAGCTTTTGCAGGCGACAGGCAAAACTATCCATTCCACCATTGCTCAGCTTGTAGGCGCAATAGCCAACATCGTCCTTGACCCTGTTTTGATTTTCGGGCTTGGCCCTTTCCCAGAGCTTGGAGTAAAAGGTGCCGCATATGCCACTGTCATCGGTCAGGTACTCACAATGGTCATAGGCGGCGTGCTTCATTTTGTGTGCAACAAAGAGATACCAAGCGGCATGAGATATTTTATACCTCAGAGCAAAATGATAGCAAACATTTATAGAATAGGCATTCCTGCCATAATAATACAGGCTCTTATGTCCGTCATGACTTATGGGCTTAATGTCATACTCAACAGGATAGGTCAATCCGCCGTAACAGCCTATGGTATCTATTATAAAATACAGCAGTTCGTATTCTTTGCGTCATTCGGCATGAACAACACTATCATTCCGGTTGTATCATACAACTACGGCAAAGGGGACAAAACAAGAGTTCGTTCAGGCATAAAATACGGTATGCTCTACACGTTGGGACTCATGCTCCTTGGCATTATAGGCTTGCAGCTTTTTGCTTCTCAGATATGCCATGTATTCTCACTGTCAGCGGATACGGAGATATTCGCCACCTATGCCATAAGGATAATCACTTTAGGCTATCTTTTTGCAGGTGCAAACATAGCCTATCAGGGAATTTTTCAGGCGCTCGACCATGGCATAGCTTCCCTTGTGCTTTCCCTTATCAGACTTTTAGTTATCCCTCTCCCCACGGCTTATCTTCTCACCCTTACCTCCTCAGCAGGCAAGATAGTATGGGCAGCCATTCCGTTCGGCGAGCTTGTAGGCACTGTCGCCGCCATTGTGATAATGGGCAGGATAAAACGTGAGATAAAGCTCAAAGACTAAAACACTGCCCTTGATTATTATTCCAAAAGGTGCTATAATAGCATTGGTGATAATAATGAAAAGGAAAATACTTGTAGGTCTGCTTACCGCCGTTATCTTTTTGGCTTGCGCCATTGTGATAAATATAACCCCAAAGGTGGAGAAAGGTTCAGTTGTGCTGACCTGTGACGGAAGCAAATATGAGCTTCCCGGCACTGAAAAGACACGATACTGCAATGGCAAGAGCGAGAGCCTTTCCGCTGAAAAGAGCTTTGAAGATCTGCTCTCCTCTGTACCGTCATTTAATGTAAAGGCAGATGTAGATAAGGACGGCAATGTTACCCTTAAAACCCCTATGTCCGTAGAAGTCACAGGGGACAGGCTCGGTGACGTGCTTTACACTGTCTACAGCTATGACGGAAAGGTGCTTGCCAAGGAGTCCAAAAAGCTGGAGCTTCCAAAAGAGGATATTGACGGCTGTCTTGTGAAAATAAAAATTACATGGGGCAAGAAAGACACAAGCTATCTTGAAGAAGATTACTGGTTTGCCGCAATGTACAATACCGAAAGATAAACATAACATCAAAATATAGGTGCGACCTCTGGTCGCTCACTTTCTTTCTGTAAACTTTCAGACAACAAAACGTCGGACGAATTTGAAAACGTCCGACGTTTTGTTTTTTAACATATTTGAAATCCTATTATGCCCGCCATACAAATAACGCTGCCGATAAATCTCAGCTTTGTGATAGGCTCTTTTCTTATGAGCGCTATAACAAACAGCGAACACAGTATCATAGGCTGGATAAATGACGCACTCGCAAGACTCACAGCAATAACAGCGTTCTCCGCAAGCAGACCTGCCACATTCGGAATCTTTGTAAGCACAACCACCCATGCACCCTTTTGATTTTTCTTGAATATCTCCAGAGGCTTCGCCCTTGGCAGAAGTATGATAGCCATAAGTATAAGCGCAAAGAACAGCGCCATGGTCGAGGATATGTAATTCTCCGACGCTCTTACAACTATACCATAGCCATATCTTGCCAAAAGATAGAACACCAGAGGAACAACTATCCTGCGGTAATTTATATTGCCGCTGTCCGTTCTGCCTGATTTTGCGATAAAAACAAGTCCTGCAACAGTAAGCACGATAAAAAGAAACTTGAAAACGCTCGGCTTTTCACCAAGGAAAATATCCGTTGCATAGGACATGAAAAGGGTGATACCAAGCCAAGCCTTAAGCTCAAAGGCTGATATTTCATCAAGGATAATAGCCGAAAGCTTAAATTCGAGGATCTTCGACAAGCACAACAGACCTATCGCCGCAAATGACTGCCAGCTAAGCGTAATAGTCCTGTCGAGGAAAGGCAGACAGCAAGCCATGAAAACAGCCGTTGCCGCCGCCATTAAGAATCCAAGCTCATCGCCGTTGAATTTTGCCGTTGAAACAGCGTACTTGTCACTAAGGGAACATATCGTGTAGCATACAACTACAAGTATAAGCAAAAACATTATTTTTCTTCTTCCTTACTCTATGATTTTCTAAGACCTGTATGCTGTGAAACATACAAAATAACGGGCGACCCAAGGTCGCCCCTACGCAAAGCCGATTTATCAGTTCTTTTTATTTTTCACAAGCCATACTACCGCCAAAATGCCAAGTATCACCGAGAACAGAGTAGCAATGGCTAGACATATCCAGCTTGCATACTGACTTTGTATAAATTCGTTCTGCGATTGGCTTCCTATAAGGGTATCTACTCCCGATTGCGAGCCTAACGCTGAGAACAGTATTATAAATGCCATTCTCACATTCATTACGCAGGCTATAACGCTGTAAATATGCACTATACCCTGAAAAAGGCACACTCCGCAGTCGTCCTTTACATAGCTTTTCACTCCAAGCACCGCACATACCACCGACACTGCCGTGTAGATAATGAACGCCGCAAAAAGCACTATCGTTGGCACTTTTGCCCCCTCGGTTTTCACTATCATGCTCATAAGCCCAGCCATACACCCCATGAACACAGCCGCTGCCGCAAGCCCTGCAACAGACCATTTTCTGTATATAAGTTCTGACTTTTTTATCTGCTCTTTCTTTATCTGCTTAGGCATTTTCTTCCTCCGCCTTCTTGCTTTCAAGCTCCTCTTCGGATATCTTGAAGCGTATCCTGTCTATTTTCTGCTCGTCCTCCATTTTCACTGTCATCTCAAAAGGCGGACAGCTTATAACTTCATTCTGCTCAGGAAGTCTGTCAAGCATATCCATTACCCAGCCACCGAGAGATGTTCTTTCGGTTTCGATAGTATCCTCCGGCAGTCCTATCCTCTCAAGAAAATCCGATACCGAAAGCTCCGCCGACGCTTCGTAAACACCGTCGCTTATTTTCACAAGGGAGGTATCCTCCTCGTCGCTTTCATCATAGATCTCGCCCACAAGCTCCTCTATGATATCCTCAAGAGTACAAATGCCCTCCGTGCCGCCATATTGGTCAAGCACCACCGCCATATGCACCTTTTTGCGCTGCATCTGCTTCAGGATCTCAGAGATCTTGCGGTTTTCGGTTATGTAAAGTGGCTTGTTCATTATAAGGCTTATGTCCGTCTTGCCCTTGAGATACATTTCAAAAAAGTCAGACTGGTGGATAAGTCCCACAATGTGGTCTAAGTCCTTGTCATACACGGGGAGCCTTGAAAACTTTGTCTGAACAAAGCGTTTTTTTATGCTCTCCATATCCTCATGAAGCTCAACACCCTCGATATTTACTCTCGGCACAAGTATCTCGCTTATGGTTATCTCGTCAAAATCAAGTGCCGAACGCACAAGCTCCGACTCCTGCTCTTCAAGTACGCCCTCGTCCTGAATCTCGTCTATGATATATTTAAGCTCTTCCTCAGTAACAGACGGCTCGCTGTTCTTGTTGCCCACAAGCTTTGAAACGCCGCTTTTTATGCCCATAAAGATAGCCGTTATAGGCTGTCTCTTATACACATCTCCGAGCCCACGAGA
>ENA-OZGT01000390-OZGT01000390.1-human-gut-metagenome-genome-assembly--contig:-NODE-390-length-11930-cov-11.531789_pt1 | contig 11930 bp, 10 predicted proteins | sample MGYA00245118_ERZ653661 | MGnify/ENA primary metagenome ERZ653661 (study PRJEB26926, sample SAMN06165269) | human gut metagenome | biome: ENVO:00009003; feature: ENVO:2100002; material: ENVO:00002003... | reverse complement strand
TTTGAAAAAGGCTTTTAATCCCCCTAATTTCGCACCGTAAACTTTGCAGGGAAGGTCCTGCCAAAACGATAGTGACATGAGTAGATTTTTCAATATGATACCCGGGACCGATGCCTGCTGCATCCTTCTTTATGGTGACATCGGCGAGTATGGCGATGGTGTGCGCAGCGGTGATATCGCCCGTGAGCTTCTGGAAGCGGAAGCCCTGACCGGGAAGGTGGACGTGCGCATCAACAGCAACGGCGGCGAGGTTTATTCGGGCATCGCCATTTTCAATGCCTTGAAGAACAGCAAGGCCGACATTACCATTTACGTGGACGGAATCGCCGCCAGCATGGCCTCCGTCATCGCCCTTTGCGGCAAGCCCGTGCAGATGAGCCGTTATGCCCGTCTGATGCTTCACAGTGTCCAGGGAGGCTGTTACGGCAACAAGGAGGAGATGCGAGGGTGCATCCGCGAGATCGAATCGCTGGAGGATACCCTTTGCGAGATGTATGCCGCCCGCATGGGAAAGGACAAGGAGGAAATCCGCTCGTTGTATTTTGACGGCAAAGACCACTGGCTTCGTGCCGATGAAGCGCTGGCGCTTGGGCTCATTGACGGTATTTATGACGCTGACCCGGTACCTGAGGACAGTACTCCCGAACAGGTATTCCAAATATTCAATAACCGGCTGCAACAGCCACAAAACGAGAATGACATGAATTTAGACGAACTCAAGAAACGTCCTCGCTTCACGAATTGTGCGACGGACGATGATTTCCTCCGTGAAATCGGGCTTCTGGAGACGGAAGCCGGCAAAGTGCCCTCCCTGAATGCGGAAGTCGACCGCCTTAAGGGTGAGCTGAAGGTGTTCCAGGACAAGGCGGAGGCGGATGATGCCGCCGCGCGCAAGCAACTGCTGGACGCCGCCGAGAAGGACGGGCGTATTGATGCCTCCACCCGCCCGATTTATGAGAACCTGCTGGCGAAGGACCGTGAAAACGGTGAAAAGGCCCTGGAGAAGCTTTCTCCCAAACGCAGGGTCATGACTGATGTGCGCACGGAACCGGATAATGAGGGTCCGTGGAACAAGCGCATGCGTGAAATTCAGGAAAAGTTGAACCGTAAATAATAGAACCGGACTATGGCAATAGTAGTAAGAAACACCAATTACAACGGCGAGGTGCTGGAAAAGATCCTGACCCTTGCCACCACCGGAAATGACCTTGTCGAAAAAGGACTGATCATGGTTATTCCCGGAGTGGAGAAGAAAATCAGTCTGCCGCGTATCAAGACCGGCAGGATGTTGCAGAAACGTAAGGAGAACCCTACACTGGAGGACTCGAAAGGTAATTTCAACTATTCGGAGAAATCCCTTGACCCCGAGGACTTCATGGCGTTCACCACCTTCAACCCGCGCGCGTTCGAACATATCTGGCGCAAGTGGCAACCGAAGGGCAACCTCGTGTTCTCCGAACTTCCGCCTGAAGCGCAGAACACTCTGCTTGACGAACTCAGTAAAAGTGTGAAGTTCGAGCTCGGATGGCATTATATCAACGGTGAGTTCGGCGATGATGACGACCACCTTTTTGACGGCATCCTGACACAGGCTGCCAGGGATACGGAGGTTGTTGTCGTGTCCGCACCTTCCGACACGTCCAGCATGCTTGCCAAACTGAAGGCGGTACGTGCAGCTGTCCCCAAAGCGTTGCGTGAGAATCCGAACCTGCGTATCCTGATGAGCATCGATGACTTCGACAAGTATGACAACGAACTGACCGAACGCGAATACAAGAATGCGAGCGAGACCGACCTGAACAAGAAGCGTTACAAAGGCATCACCATCGAGACGCTGAACTCCTGGCCCGATGACCTGATTGTGGCCACCATCTGTTCCCCGTCGGCTGACGGCAACCTGTTCGCCGGTGTGAACCTCCAGGATGACGAGGAGGTAATTCAGATCGACAAGTGGATGAACTCCAGCGAGCTTTATTTTTTCAAGCTCCTGATGAAGGCGGATACGAATATCGCATTCGGCGAGGAGTTCGTGGTTCTGGATACCCGCAAGTCCCCGGTATTCAAGCCTGCGGAGAAGACATTGTCCGCCGATCCGACGGAGGTGACTATCAAGCCGGAAGGCGGCAGTCAGGATATTGTCGTGACCGCCTCCGGCGAGTACAGCGTGAGCGCATCCCCTGCGGGCTTTACCGTGTCCCCGACGGATAACGGTATCCGTATCTCCGCCGCAGCCAATACGACGGGCAAGGACAAGAGCGGGGCTGTCACCCTGACGCTGGACTCCGACAAGGCCAAGACCGTGAAGATAACCGTCAGTCAGGCAAAACAGGAGGCGTAGGCATGGGAAAGTTGAAGTATCTGGTAATTCACTGCACGGCCACCCCGGAGGGGCGTGAGGTGTCTTCGGCGGACATCCGCAAATGGCATACTTCTCCGGTGTGTCAGGGAGGAAGAGGATGGAAGCAGGTGGGCTATACCGACCTGTTTCACCTGAACGGGGGCGTGGAACGTCTTGTGGACAACAACGAGGATGCGCAGGTAGATCCTTGGGAAGTGACCAACGGAGCCACAGGTTACAACAGTGTGAGCCGTCATATAGTATATGCCGGGGGAGTGGCCGGAGACGGGAAGACCCCGAAAGACACTCGCACGGCTTGTCAGAAGAAAGCGCTGGATAAGTATGTGAAGGACTTCCACCGTAGATTCCCGGATGTTCGCATTGTGGGTCATAACGAACTGGCGGCTAAAGCCTGTCCCAGTTTCGATGTTCAGGAATGGCTTGAATCAATAGGTATAAACCAATAAATCAAAAGACAGATGAAACGACTTTTATTCTTTTTTGCATTGATGCTCGGATTCGTATCCGTGGCTTTCGCTCAGGACGGATTGACTCCGGAAACGGATTATGACGCGATAATCGCGACCTTTGCCGGCTTTGCCGGCGGTATTGTCCTTCTGGTGGAAGGTATCAAGAAACTTTTTCCCAAGATGTCAGGTATCTGGACGCAGCTTGTGAGCTGGCTTACCGGTATTGTTGCCGTGATGCTCCTGTGGTGGCTTGACGCGGGTTTTGTGGCGGATGTGGAATGGTATATCGCACTTCTGTACGGCCTCGGGTCCTCCCTTGTGGCGAACGGCATTGCCGATACGGGTTTCGTACAGTGGATTATCGGCCTGTTTGCCAAAAAGGCAGGAGGTAAATAGGCATTTTTTTCAGGGAGGATTTGTGCATGGACTTGAGTGAGATACTTAACCTTGTTCTGGGCGGCGGTCTTGCTACCGCCCTGACTGCCCTGATAACGATCAGGCCTACTGTCAGGAAAGCGAATGCCGCCGCCGAGACGGTACGTATCGACAACGTGGACAAGGCCACGCATATCCTGATAGAAAATATTGTAGAACCGTTAAAAAAAGAACTGAATGCGACAAGAAGGGAAATGGCACGTCTTCGCAAGGCAATTGACGGTGCCAATGATTGCGAGTACCGTTCTGATTGTCCTGTGCTTTATGAGCTGCGGGACATCCAGAACCCTGGATCGGACGAGCCGGTCGACCCGGTCCGTCCAAAACGCGGACAGTCAAAGAAACGCATCCGCGGGGCTGTTGATGGCGGGCATTCCGGAATCAGTGATGAAGCTGAAAATACCGGTTGTTGACCTTCTTTCACTTCCCCCGAATGCCTCTTTCCATGGCAAGGAAGGGCGTGCCGGAGCCGGTGTGGCGCTACGCGGCGACACCCTTGTCGTGACGGCCACCTGTGACAGCTTGCAACGGCTGGTGCTGTGGTATGAGTCGGAACTGACACGTATCCGCAGCGAGACCAAGAGCGAAATTTCAAATGACGTTCAAACGGAGGAAAAACGCCCTCCGAACCCGGTGCGGGTGTTTATTCTGGGAATGGTTACCGGCCTGCTTGTCGGTATGTTATTAACAATGAAACTGAAAAAACGATGAACAAGAATTTTATGTACGGCCTCGGTGCCGTGAAATACAAGGACTTTGTGGTAGGCTATATCGAGAAAGGTTCGTTTGACCTGGGCGGCCAGAAACCCGAAGCCGCGAAGATCGATGCGGAACAGGTGCCGGGAGCCCCGGTGCTGATTATCCCGCAGAGCAACGGCAGCATTGCCCCTACATTTAACGTAATCCAGATGGACTACAAGAACCTGCATGCCTTGCTGGGCGGCTCGCTGCACTACAAGAAAGATGACAGCGAGAAGAAGAATCCTGTGGGCTGGACCGCCCCGCAGGCCGCCATCCTGATGCAGGGGCCGTGGGAGCTTTCCCTGGTGTCCGGACAGAGCGTGCTGATACCGAACGGTACGTTGCTTTCCAACCTGGGCGGCAAGCTGACGCTTACGGAAACGGCCAAGATAGAATGCACCCTTGAGGTGGCTATGCCGGAGGACGGTTCGCAGCCCTACGGTGTGTTCAACGCGGATGCCCTGCCCGAAGAATGGAGCCAGCACAAGCTGCCGGCAGCGGGAGCCGCGGCCGCAGCATCGGTCCAAAGTGAAGCGGTCCCGGGTAAGGAGGGCTAACGTATGGATGACCGGCTGAAACAACTGATAGAGATGGAGTGTGCGGACGCGCTGCTTGACAGCGGCGTGTCCGTTCCTCTTAAAAGGTGGAAGCTTCCCTGGCTGAAACGCCCGCTGGAGGTACGTGTGACGATGAAGCGTCCGAGACTGTGGGGTCAGATCCTGCTGGCGCGGGAATACCTGAAGATGGGTGTCAAGCCTGACTGGCAACCGAAGGACAAGGCCGAGGAACTGGCCTTCGTGGCGGAATACGGTAAGGCTGTAAGCCGTCTGCTGGCCTATACGGTATACCGGGGCTATGTGCCGCAGCACGTGGGCATCGGTCTGACGGCGTGGGTGCTGCGGAACTTTGTGGAGTGGCGCTATCTGACGGCTATGTTCCGGACATTCGAGCGTCTGATGGGCACGAAGGATTTTATGCGTATTATCAGCTCGGCGGCGCGGGCGAACCCGATGACCCCGAGACTGAGCCAGGCAAGGAAGGGGAGTTAAGAACCCGGTACGAAGGTTCCCATAGCCCTTTCGGTTTCGTGTGGCAGATAGCATCGGCAACGGGCTGGAGTGTGGACTACATACTGAACGGTGTGAACTGGCAGACGCTGATACTGATGCTGAGCGACGCGCCGCGGTATGTGCGGAAAAGGCAAGGCGGCGGAAACGATGATTCCAAACCGGAGCGCAGCGCCGAGGATGAAGCGAACGATATAGTAGGATTTTTTCAAAGCAAACTGGAATGAGCAAACCTGTAGAAGTTGAATTTTTGATGAAGGACAACCTCACGCCCGGCATGAACAAGGCCGAGCGCGAGGCACTGGAACTGCGTAATACCGTCAGGCTGCTGGAGGCTGAACTGGAAAGGCTGCGCCTTGCCGGGGAAACAGCTTCGCCCAACCTGGACCAGAGTGCCAATATCGCACAGATCCATGCACTGGAGAAGCAGCTTGAGGAATTGCGCGGCAAGTTGAAGCAGTTGCAGGAGGAGTCTGAATCCGTACAGGTTACGCCTCCGGATATTCCCAATGCACAGCGGCAGTTCAACGGGCTTCACAACAGTATCCAGCAGATGGCGCGTGAAATGCCCTCTTTGGCCATGGGACCGCAGATGTTCTTCCTGGCCATATCCAATAACCTGCCGATTTTTACGGACGAACTTGCCCGTGCCCGGAAAGAATACGACGAGTTGCAAAAGTCGGGCAAGAAAGGCACGCCGGTATGGAAACAGGTACTCTCCTCCCTCTTTTCCTGGCAGACGGCTCTCACCACCGGCATCATGCTGCTTGTGATGTACGGTGACGAAATCTGGGAATGGACGAAGGATTTGTTCAGTGCCAAAAAGGGTGTGGACGAATTCAACATCTCGCTGAAGGAAATGACCGAGATAGAAAAGAGCGGCCGCGCCCAGATGGTGCGTACCCGTTTCGAGCTCAAATCAGTTATCGATGAAATAAAGAACTTCACCGGAAGCAAGGAACAGGAAAAGGCTAAGGTGGAGGAACTGAACCGCAAGTACGGGGAATCTTTCGGGTATTATAAAACACTTTCCGAGTGGTATGATACCCTTATCCAAAAGAGCGAGGACTATGTACAGGTATTGCTTCATCAGGCCAATGTACAGAGTCTGGTGAACAAAGCCGCAGAAGCGGATGAGGAGGTGAATAAAACCAAAGCCCAGAATCCGGACGAAGTGGAAGGCGCACATGGCGGATTTTTCCGCTTTATGGCCAAAATGGGAGCCCATCGTGTCGGGCTTACCCCACAAGAAATGGATGCGGAAGTGGACAAGGAGAATGAGGCTAACAAAAATACGAAAATCAAGGAGGCAGAGGCGAAGCGTGAAGCTTATTTGGCAAAAGCCAGGGAAGAGGCAAAAAAAGCAGCCGAAGCCGCCAAGAAAGGAAATATCGGCGGACATGCCGACCCCAAACAGCCCGGAAAGAATCCGGAAGCGGAAGCCAAACAACGGCTTGCCACAGAGCGCAGACTGGCGCAGGATCTTGCCGCCCTGCAGGCCGAGAACCGGAAGGAAGAGATAGACCGCATGCAAGCCGGTACCGAAAAGAAACTGGCACAAATCGAATATGACTATAATGCCCGGAAAGAAGAGATCAACCGGCAGGAAGCCGACTGGAAGCGTGAGAACAAGGAAGCCGGCATATCCACCGGAGATAACGGACTTACCCGGGAGCAACAGGATGCACTCGAAAAAGCCCGTGCCTCAAACACCGAGTCAAGGAAAAAAGCGGAGGCGGACGTGTACAGGGAAGAGGCGGAAGCCATGCGTGACTATCTGAAGGAATACGGGACCTTCCAGCAGCAGAAACTGGCCATCGCTGAAGAATATGCGGAGAAAATCCGCAAGGCACAGTCCCTGGGTGAAAGGCTGACTTTGGAGAAGCAGCGTGATGCGGCTGTGCACAAAGTGGACATGGAAGCCCTGACCCAAAAGATAGACTGGGGGGCAGCGTTCGGGGATTTGACAGGCCTGCTTGCAGACCAGATGAAGAACCTGCTTGGCGAGCTTAAACAGTATGTCAAGACGGATGAGTTCAAAAAAACGGGAGCAGCAGACCAGCAGGTCGTCTACGATGCCATTGAACGTATTCAAAGTATGCTTCCCGGTGGCAACGGAACATTGGATTTTGCCCGGCTGCAAACGCAGATGCACGCTTTGGGGGATGCCGTAACACGCGTGCAAAATGCGGAACTGCAGCAGGAAGCGGCATTCATCCGGTTGAAAACGGCGCAGACCGATTACAACAAGGCACTTGAAAGCGGCAACCAGGCAGAAATAGAACGTACCAAAATCGCTCTTCAAATGGCCCAATCGTCCAGCGTTTCAGCTGACGAAGAATACCTGGACGCCACCTCTGAAATGAAGGCGCTTGCCGGGGAGGTGAAAAGTGCCTCGCAGGACACGGTTGACGGGTTGAACATGGTATCCGACGGATTGCACGGCTTTGCAAGCGGAACCTTGCAGGGATCATTTGAAGGAATCCAGAATATGCTTACCGGGCTGTCAAAACTGAATATCGGGGGCAAGGTCGGTGATGCCATCAGCCGGATGTCCGAGACCCTGTCAAGTGCCGGAGTCATCGGGCAGATCATATCGGCCATTCTGTCCATACTGGATTTGTTGAAAGACGGTATTGGTCCGGTTATCTCATCATTGATAGATACCATCTTCAATGCGATAACCGGGATACTTGACAATATCCTCAGCGGGGACCTGTTCAAACAGATAGGCGGTTCCCTTGTGAAAGGTATCGGGGGACTGCTGAATACGGTGTCTTTCGGAGGTTTCAACAAGCTGTTCGGCATCGGCGGAAACGCCAGGGAAGTGCAGGCGGCAATAGACCGCCTTACAGACCGGAACGAGAAACTGCAGACTTCCATCGAGGACCTGACCGATACCATCAAGGCAAGCAAAGGCACCAAGTCTGTAGCTGCCTACCGTGATGCGTACAAGATGCAGCAGGAAACGAATTCGAACTACCTGCAGATGGCGATGGCGCAAGCCGGCTACCATGGGAGCCACCACAGCTGGAACTACTACTGGGGAGGTTTCAACCAGGCACAGATAGACAAGCTGAGCGGACAGATAGGCCGCCAGTGGGACGGGAACCTGTGGAGCCTGAGCCCGGAAGAAATGAAGGCATTGCGGAGCAATGTGGACATGTGGACGCAGATACAGAACACCGGTAAGGGCGGCTACGGCGGGCGGCTGACCGAGAAGCTGGATGACTACATAGACCAGGCCGGCAAGCTGGAGGAACTGACCGACCAGTTGTATGAAGGTCTGACCGGTATTTCATTCGACGGTATGTACAGCAGCTTCATCGACAACCTGATGAACATGAAGTACGGTGCCAAGGATGCGGCGGAGGATATATCCGAGTACTTCATGCGCGCAATGCTGAGCAACAAGATCGGTGAGATGTACAGCGAAAAACTGAAAGGCTGGTGGGAGAAGTTCGGCAAGGCCATGGAGGACAACGAGCTGACCGAGGCGGAACGGAACGCGCTGATGGAAGAGTACATGCAGTATATGGATGAAGCCCTTGCGCTGCGTGACAACCTGGCTGCCGCCACGGGCTACGACAAGACCGAAGCCGGCGGCACCAGTCAAAGTGCGAAAGCCGGGGGCTTTACGGCCATGACGCAGGACCAGGGCACGAAGCTGGAGGGCATGTTCACCGGCGGGCTGCAGCACTGGAGCAGCATGGACGACCGGCTGGAAAGCGTGTCGGAGAAGATGGACACGGCCGAAGGCCACCTGGCCCGGATAGCCGAGAACACCGGCGTAAGCGCCGGACATCTGGGCGAACTGAAGGAAGTGATAAAGAAAATGATACGTGACGGACTAAAAGTGAAGTGATATGGCAAATATACTGAGCGGACTGGTGCTGGTGAACGGCACGGACATCTGGACGGAATACGGCGTGTTCCTGGTGGAGGAGCGGCGCGGCGGCATGGAGAACCTGACGGCCATCCTGACCCCGAGCAAGGCGAAAAAGGACACGGCCGTGGACATACGGGAAGAGCACGGAGAAAAATACAGCGCCGTGCTTACCCCGAGGAACGAGGCGCGCGACGTGACGCTGCACTTTGCCCTGTACGCCCGGACACGGTCGGGATGGATGAAGCAGTATTTCGCTTTCGTGAATTTCCTGAAGAAAGGCCGGAACGGATGGCTCGATATTTCTTTCCCCCAGCTTGACCTGACCCTTCGTGTCAAATATGCGGACTGCACGAAGTTCACCCCGCTGACCTACCTGTGGAAGGAAGGCGTGCATGCCGGGAAGTTCAAAGTGAAGTTCCGCGAGCCGGTACCGGTGATTTAACGACATTCAAACGCAGTTCAAACGATATTTAAAAGGATTACGGACATGCTGACCATATATGACAGAAACGGCAATAAACGTGCGGACATCGCTCCGGATGACAGCTCCACCCAGCAGAAGGAGGTTCAGGGAGACAATGTGCTTTCCCTTTCCTTCTCCCATTACGAACATATCGTCCTGGACGTGAACGACTACACGGACTATCTGGGCGAACGGTACTGGCTGACGGAACGCTACACGCCGAAGCAGGTGAACGAGGGCGAGTGGGACTATGACCTGAAGCTGTACGGCGTGGAGAGCTTGATCAAGCGGTTCCTGGTGCTGGAGACGACGGACGGGGATACGAACCCCCTGTTTACCCTGACGGCCACGCCCCGTGAGCATGTGGCCATGGTGGTGAAGGCAATCAATGACGGCATGGGCCACATTACTGACTGGAAGGTGGGTACGGTGGAAGGTGCGGAGCTGATCACGATAGACTACGAGGGTATGTACTGCGACGAAGCACTGAAAGCCATTGCCGAAAAAGCCGGCGGCAAGGTGGAATGGTGGATTGAGGGGCAGACGGTGAACGTGTGCCGCTGCGAGCACGGGGAAGAAATCACCCTTGGCTATGGGAAGGGGCTGACCTCGCTGGAAAGAGACACGAGCAACACGGCCAAGTTTTACACCCGCCTGTTCCCGGTAGGTTCGACCCGCAACATCGATGCGGAGAAATATGGCAGCCCCCGTCTGATGCTTCCCGGCGGAAAGAAGTACATCGAGCAGGGCGTGGAGGAATACGGCATCTATGACCATTACGAGCAGGATGCCTTCAGCGGCATCTTCCCCCGTCGGGTCGGTACGGTGAGCTCGGTACGCAGTGAGGAGGTGACGGACGATGAGGGGAAGAAATTCACCATCTATTACTTCCGGGACGGGGGGCTGAACTTTGACCCCAACCTGTACGAGCTGGCCGGCGAGACCAAACGCGTGTCGTTCCAGACGGGCGACCTGGACGGACTGGGAGAAAGCGATGACCACTACTTTGAGGTGAACTACGACAGTGCGGCGAGGGAATTTGAACTGATTACCATCTGGCCCTACGATGATGACACGCAGCTGCCGGGCGGCAGGCTGGTGCCGCGAGCCGGTGACACCTATATCCTGTGGAACATCCGGATGCCGGATGAGTATTACCGGCTGGCCGAAGAGGAATTTGCGGCTGCGGTTGAGGAGTACAACCGGGACCACTGGCTGGACATTGCCGCCTACAAAGCCCCGACGGACCCTGTGTATATAGAGGAGCACGGCATCGACCTGTTTGTGGGCAGACGGGTGAAGCTGGAGAGCCGGAAGTATTTTCCGGAAAAAGGCTACCGGCAGAGCCGTATCACCAGAATCAGCCGCAAGGTGAACGAACCCGGGCAGATGGACATCGAGATAAGCGATGCGTTGCAGGTGGGCAAGTTTGACAAGGTGACGGACAGCATCGGTGCGCTGAAGAGTTATACGAAATCAAAGACGGAAGGCGCATCCCTTCCGGACATCATACGGAGCTGGGACAAGACGCTGCCCACGGACAACAACCTGTTTTCCGCCCGGCGCAGCCAGAAAGAGTTCCTGAGCAAGAACCAGCCGGACACGGCCAAAGAGCCCATCCGCTTTCTGAAGGGGGTGACCTTTGGCGAGGCTTCCGGCGGCAAGCCCTGCGGCAGCGTGGACGGTGAGGGCAATGCCGAGTACCTGACCGCCGTGATCCGCGAACTGCTGCGCAGTATGGAGTTTGTTGACGGGCTGACCGGTGAGGGCTGGCAGCTGTGGATTGACCAGCTGACGGGGCTGACGAACCTGACTGTGGACAAGGTTACGGCCCGGCAGAGCCTGGTGGCGCTGGAACTGCTGATACAGCAGATCCGCAGCGTGTGCGGGCAGATTGTGGTGTCGGCTGCCAACGGCAAAATCAAGGACGTGGTGAAACAAGGAGACAACTACCGCATCCTGTTCGAGCAGGAAAGCGGTTTTGTGGCCCATGACCTGATGCGTTGTGCCGTTACGGGCGGAACGAAGCGGAAAGCCTACTGGGTTGAAGTGGGCTCGGTGGTGGCCGGGGGTGTGCTGGTTCCGGTGAGCGAATTCGGTGGTGTGAAACCTGAGGCGGGCGACGAGTGCGTACTGATGGGAAACACGGAAAACCCGCTCCGGCAGAACCTTATATCCATCGCGGCCACCGAGGACGGGCAGCCCCGTATCGACATTCTGGACGGTGTGAAGGCCAAGAACTTCAATGGCTGCCTGCGCTGCCGACTGGGCAATCTGGACGGGATAAAGAGCGACGCTTTCCCGGCAGACAACCAGCCACACGGCAACGGCCTGTATGCTGACAACGTGTGGCTGAAGGGTACGTTTGTGCTGATGACCGGCGAGGACATCCTGACGCGGTTTGAGATAACCGAAGGCAAAATCCATTCAGCTGTGGAAAGCTTGCGCAAGGAAATACGCGAAGACCAGAGCTATCTGGACAACAGCAGTTTTGCCGACGGCATGGACAAATGGAAGACGGGCAGCA
>ENA-OZGT01000387-OZGT01000387.1-human-gut-metagenome-genome-assembly--contig:-NODE-387-length-11962-cov-10.145797_pt1 | contig 11962 bp, 10 predicted proteins | sample MGYA00245118_ERZ653661 | MGnify/ENA primary metagenome ERZ653661 (study PRJEB26926, sample SAMN06165269) | human gut metagenome | biome: ENVO:00009003; feature: ENVO:2100002; material: ENVO:00002003... | reverse complement strand
GTATAAGGATTGTATAAGTTCGGTAAAGCCCATGGGAAAACTGGACAAAGTGAAAGGTGAGAAAGTAAAGAAGAAGCCTTTTGATATTGCAGTCAACTATTATGTTTTGAAGAATAAGATAGCGAATATGAACTTCGATTCGTTCGGTTTTTGATTAATATAGATGATTATGAGAATAGTTGTTTCTTTTTTAAGTCTGTTCCTACCTCTTTATCTGTTAGCCCAAAACGGTCAGGCGAGACAGCCGAATGTAATGGTGGTTCCGTTTGTAGAACCCGGAGAAGGAGAGAACGACCGGATAAAAGATGCGGTTCTGAATGATGAAGCTGTGCCGTTGGCTCTTTCCAAGATAAAGGAAGAGTTTAATTTGCGTAATTTCAAGACGATTGACTTTATGACGGAGTTCCAGCGGGTGCAGAACCGTGCTTATGCGGCCTCTGCATTGAATGCCAAATCTACCGGATTGCAGGCGTATGTGGATGGCGCACGGGCGGATATATATGTGACGGTGAAAATTACCAAAGAAGATTTCGCCGGAGGAGCTTCCAATGTCACTCTTTTGATGGAGGCTAAAGAGCGTGAGACCGGTTTTTCGTTGGCAAACGCCAGTATTGTGAGCGACCGTTTCCGTGCGTCTAAAAAAGAGCTGACCGAATATGCCTTGGAAGGCATCTCTGAGAATTTCTTCAACCAGTTGAAACAGGCATTCCGTGATATGGTAACCAATGGCCGGGAAGTGAACATAACCCTCAATGTCGATGAAAACTGCGACTTTGATATGGAAAACGATGCTGTCGGCACAAGAGATATGACGTTGAGTGATGAACTTGACGAGTGGGTGCTTGAAAATGCTTTCAAAGGCAACGGTGAAGTCCGTTCGGGAGGCAACGGTCTGAATGTCTATATGCGTGTGCCGGTATATGACCCTGATACGGGAAGACCGCGTTCCATAAAGTCGGAAACGGGCAAGCTGAGAAGGTTTGCATCGGGATTGTTGAAAGACAAAGGCTATACGGTTAGCGAGAAAGCCGCTTCCGGACAGTACATACAGCTTTTAATTCAGAATTCCAGGGAATAACATTGGACTGGGTGTCCGGCAGGTGTTTTTATGGATAAGATACACAGCCGGACATCTGTCTTTTAATAATTATGATATGAAGAAATTCTTATTTCTATTGATTGCAGGATTTTGTACCGTTCAGCTTTCGGGACAGACAATCAACTTCTCCGTACAACCGTTGTCCGGGGAAAGCGAGTTGTCCGCAGCATCGCAAGAAATGCTTCAAAACAAGTTGAGACAAATTATCACCCGAAACAGTGCGGGAGCGGCAAACGACTATAATGTCTTTGTCATAGAACCGGTGATAACGGTTTTAGACAAGCAGTCCACTTCGGGGTTGATGCGTAATACCACGCTTGTAAAGGGAGAATTGACGCTGGTTGCCAAGAACAGGATAGACGGCAGCATGTATCACAGTGCCGTTGTGTCCGTGTCCGGGCAGGCTGCAGAAGGTGCCGACCCCTATAAAGCCATGATTTCCGCTCTGCGTACAACCGATCCGGTTTATACCCGTTTTATCCGTATTGCCCGGCAGAAGATACAGGATTATTATGCCGCTAATTGCGCCACTATTCTTCAGAAAGCACAAAACCTTTACAATTTGAAGAAATACCCGGAGGCATTGAGTTATCTTTCTGCCGTGTCGGAGAGTGTGCCTTGTTATGAGCAGGCTTCCGTGCTTCAGACGGAGTTGGCGCAGTATGTGCCCGATGTACAGCCGGATACGGTGATTATACAGAAAGTGATAGAGAAACCTGTTGAAGTGGAGAAAATAGTGGAAGTTGAAAAGATAGTGGAAAAGCCGGTTGTGGTTGAGAAGGTAGTCGAGAAACCTGTGATTGTTGAGAAAGTGGTCGAAAAGCCCGTTGCGCAGGAAACTCCGGCAGCCCGCTGCGAAATTACCCTTTCCACAAACAGGTTGCAGTTCAAGGTTTTGAAGTGCACAGGTAATGCTATCCAGCAGCGTATCACGATTTTGGCGGAAATGACCAATGTGGACACAGGCCGTAATACGGATGAGTTCTTGCGATTTACTTCCGCCTTTACGGACAGTGGTACGGAATGCAAGAACTTCGAGATACAGAACGGGGCATGGATGAAGATGCCGCCCCGTGTAACGGTACGGCGGGAGTTTTATGTAACGAACGTATTCGACAGATTCTCCCTTTTTTCTTATATAGAGTTGTTGGTAGCGGATACAAAAGTATACATTCGTAACCTGCCGGTTCAATGGCAATAAAAAGATAAAAAGCGTATGAAACGATTGATATGGATGATTTTCATCACATTGCTGGCTGCGGGTGTCGCAGCCCAGACCAAAGTGGTGGAAAGGAGTGCAAAGAAAGTTCCGGGCTGGCTGAATACGGCGGTGGAAGATTATCTGGTAGTGTCTGTTACGGCCGGCTCGTTGGCAGAGGGGCAGACGAAAGCGTTGACCGAGATAACCGAACGTATCATTCAGTCGGTAGCCAGCAATGTAACGGTGTCCAAGAAGAATACTCTTTCGGAAGTCAATGTGAATGGAAACATAGAATCTTCGGATGCTTTTACGCAAATATCCAGGATAAAGTCTGCCAATCTTCCTTTTCTGAAAGGGATTTCCCTTTCCAATGTCGAAGAAATCTATTGGGAGAAAGTCCAGGACAAAGCCACGAAAAAAGAACATTATAATTATTCGGTAAAGTATCCTTTTTCGCGTTTGGAGCAAAGGAAACTGACTGCGGAATTTGAAGCGTTGGATGCCGGACAGGTGGCCCGGTATGAAGCGTTGGAGCAGAAGATAGGGGCAATCGAATCTGCCGATGAGATAAGCCGTGCCATAACGGAACTGAATACCTTGTCCGAGTATTTCTTCGATGATGTACGTTTGAGCCGGGTAAAGGGGCTGACTGCCCGTTACAGGCAGTTGTACGATGCGCTTACACTGACGGGCACTTCCCTTGAAAGCGGAAAGTATCAGTGTCAGCTTCTGTTGGATGGTAATCCTATAAAAGTGGCGGCCAAACCCAAAGTTACGTCCAACTGCGCCGGTCAAATCAGCGTCCGTCCTGCCGACGGGATGTTCCTCATTACGTACAGTGCGGAAGACTGTCTGCCGGAAGAAGAGAACTTCCTGAACATTTCACTGACAGTCGGCGGCAAACGTTTGCAACATAAAGCTTTCCTGAACGAGGCGGGAACGGGAAGCATGGCTTTCTCCGTCGTACCGGAAGGGAAACTGGTGCTGACGGCCGATTCCGTGGCGGACAGAAAGATATTCAATATCAATATCCGCCTGACATTGAACAACAGGGGAGGCACTCCTTTCGGGTTGAAGGCGTTGGAACTTCATGTTCCTGAAATATCCGCTCCTATTATATTCGATGATATAGATGGCGTTTATAAAACCAAAGGCATCATACAGATAAAGGCATTGGCAGAGGGTGAATTTACGGTCGGAGAGAAAAAGAAGTCGCTTTTCTCCTTTGTGCAGGGTGCCATAACATTCGTCAATCCGCAAACGGGTGCCGTAGAGCGCTCCCAGTTGTCTTTACCTTATGTCACAAACTGGGAATGAGTATATTATTAACAATTAAAAAGAAATGATTATGAAAAGAAGTTTTGCGTTTTTTGCGCTTGTCTGCGCTATATTGTTCGGTTGTGCGGCAACTGCCGATGCACAGTCCAAAGCTCTGAAAAAGGATGTCAAGAAAAGGGTGAAAGAGTTGACCAAAGAGGGATGGAAGCCATTGGCAAGTTCTTCTACACTGGAGTATGCTTTTTCCAAGTACCGCACGTATCTGGAGGAAGATCCGGAAAACCGCATCGAGCTGGTAGGTATTGCCATCGGTAAGAATGTAAAAATAGGCAGAGAGAATGCCATAATGAACGGCATTACCAGTTATGCTTCCAGAGCCAAAGCACAGGTTGTAGGCAAGATGAAAGGGTTGATGTCTTCCGAGGCGTCTTCTACTCCGGAAGAGGAGATTGACAAGTTCGGCGCGGCTTATGAATCGGGTGTCAATACAAAGATTGCCGGTCTTGTGAAGCAGCACCTTGTATTGGTGAAAGAAAACAAGGACGGCAGCAAGGAATTCAATGTATATATGTCTATCGATGAGGCCAAAGCAAAGAAAGCCAGGGAAGAGGCTGCGTTGGCGGCTAAAAAACAGGCGGCTTTGGGTGTACTCTCCCAGCAAGTGGAGGAGTTTATCGGCGAACCGGTAGAGGCTGAGTAATCTATATGGATTTATAAAGGTTGTTCCTGTGGCACAGTGCTCCGGGTGCAACCTTTTTCGGTTATTTAAAACGATGCGACCATGAAGAAAACAATATCTTTTATTGCAGGGCTTTTATTGGCTCTTACGGGAATGGCTCAGGAGAACAAGGGCGGCATATCCGGTTTTATGAAAGAGGAGCTGGAAGACTTCGATAAATTTATGGATGATGCCGATAAAGACTTCATCAACTTCATGCGTGAGCCCTGGAAGGAGTTTGAAGCGGAGAAGCCGGTTTTGAAGCGGGTGAAGCCCGAACCGGTGAAGCCGGTTGTATACGATGAAAAGACTGCGCCGAAGAGTGAAAAGCCGGTTTGCCTGACGATTGAGGAAATACTCGATATGACAACTTCGGAAGGGAAACAGAAGCCGGTAGTACAGCTTAATGAGGTGGACAGAATTGTCTTTGACAAACCTGAAGTGATAGTTCGGAAGAAGAAAGACCCGAAAGTCATCATTATCGAAGAGAAACCTGCGGACAAGCCGGCGGTGCAGCCGGAAAAGAAACCGGTGGTCGAGGTTGTCGAGTCCGAACCGGAAGCAGAACCAGCTCCTGTTGTTGAAGCAGACCGACGTCCGGAGCCGGCGGCAGACCCCCGGTTACCGGTCTCCTCAACTCCAACGTCCCCATTGTACAGGGGCGAATCGGGACGCAGCAAGATAGCGTATGGCGGTCTGGCTTTTTATTTGAATAACAGCCTGAACCGTAAATGCAGCCTGAACGGACTTAATGAGAATGCCATTGCAGATGCCTACGAGACTTTATGCAACTCCGATTACAAGCCGTTATTGGCAGATTGTGCGCAGATACGGAAAGATTTGCGGCTGAACGATTGGGGAGTTTTTACATTGGTGAGGCAGGTAGCCGATACTTATTGCGGTACGGCCAATGAAAGCATTGTAATGCAACAGTTCCTGCTCAATGAAATGGGTTACAAGGCACGTATGGCAAGAAAAGCCACGGAAGATAAAATGATGTTGTTCGTTGCTACGGATTGTTCTATCTATGCGCATCCTTATATAACCTTAAACGGTCAGAACTACTATAATCTCAGCGGCAATAATGAACAATGTCAGTTTTACATGTGCCAGAAAGACTCTCCCAAGGCAAAGAACAGTGTAGGAATGCAATTGAAAGAGGCTCCGTTGTTTCCGGGTACAGTCGTCAGCTCCACTCACCAGGCAACAGGAAGCGCTGCCAAGGTAACGGTGGATGTTCCGAAGGCTTTGATGGATTTCTATAAAGATTATCCCCAGTGCGATTACAGCGTCTACTTCAATGCTCCGGTCAATGCTGCCATGGAAAACCGGATATTATCTTCATTGGCTCCTTTGGTGCAGGGACGGAATGAGGCGGATGCGGCAAACATTCTGATAAATTTCGTGCAGACCGCTTTCCAATATCAGACAGACGGCCAACAGTTCGGATACGAGAAGCCGTTCTTTGTCGAAGAACTGTTCTACTATCCCTATTCCGATTGCGAGGACCGTGCGATGCTGTTCTCTTATCTGGTGCGGAAACTCTTGGGGCTTGATGTCGTATTGCTGGATTACCCGGAACACATTGCCACTGCTGTCCGCTTCAATGGCAATGTTTCCGGTGATTATCTCATGGTGAACGGCCGGAAATATATAGTTTGCGACCCCACCTATATCGGTGCTTCTATCGGTATGACGATGCCCAGGTATAAAACGGTGTCTGCAAAGGTGTTGAAATACTGATGTCTGTAGCCTACACGTATTTTCAGAACCATTTGATCTTTCTGAACCATATAAAGGTCACGGCCGATAATATTGCGGACAGCAGCACAATGAACACAAACGCATGTGGAAATCCTTCCAGGTGTATATCCACGTTCATACCGTAGAAACTGGCTATCAACGTAGGTATCATCAGGGTAATGGAAAGGCTTGTCATGCGTTTCATGATAGCATTCACGTTGTTGGAAATGATGGAAGCGAAAGCATCCATTGTCCCTGTAAGGATGTCGCTGTAGATGTTTACCGTGTTGTACGCCTGTTTCAGTTCGATAACAACATCCTCCAGCAGTTCCAAATCAAGATAGTCCGTGTCTTGGAAGATGTTTTTCAACCGTCCTATCATGACTTCGTTGCCGCGGATGGAAGTATTGAAGTACACCAGCGTCTTTTGCAGTTTCATCAGCTGGAGAAGGTCTTCGTTGCGGATGCTCTTTTCCAGTTCCTTTTCGGCGGTGGCCACATCGTTATTGATTTGTTTCAGATATTTCAGGAACCATACGGCGGAGGAGTATATGATTCGTAAAATCAGTGTCAGCTTATTGTTGACAACAATCCCTTTGCGGCGGGTATGCTGTATGAAGTCCGGTATCAGTTCGGTGTGATGATAACATACGGAAACGATGATATCGTTGTTTGTAATGATGCCGATGGGCACAGTGATAAACGGGATGCCGTGCTGGTTGCTCTGCATCGGAATGCGCAGAATGGTCAGCAGCCAGTTGCCTTCGGTCTCCGTGCGCGGACGTTCGTCCGTATCGGCTATGTCTTCAAGGAATGATTCGGGAACTTTCAGTTCTTGGGTAAGGAATTGGAAATCGTTGTCGTCCGGGCACTCCACGTTTACCCAGCAGTTAGGTTTCCATTCGGCTTTTTCTACGAAGCCGTTTTCGCTGTAGAGATACTTTCTCATTGTTTTGCCTCCTTTCTTTAGTCCGAACAGAGGCATTGCGACCAACGTCTCCGCTCGCTTTAATTGTAAACACTATTGCACGTTCGTGGGTTTGAATCGTCCATAATTTCAGTTGATTTTATTTAAAAGCCATGCAAAAGTATGAAAATCATATTGGATTTCATGCGTTGGCATGGCTTTTTTAGGATTTCTTGTTGTTTATGGAAAGCGCTCCTTTGTGCAAATGTTATTTTTACTTTCCGAATGACATAGTTTGGCCGCTATTTTGTACCTTTGCAATTGGAAAAACGGATTGTAAATCAATTCCCTTCTTCCATATAAGTAGAGATTGTACAATTAAAAAACTAATAATTATGAGCAAGAAAGCCCTTTTAATGATTCTTGATGGCTGGGGTATTGGCGATCAAGGTAAAGATGATGTGATTTTCAATACGCCTACTCCCTATTGGGACAGCCTGTTGGCCACTTATCCGCACTCGGAGTTGCAGGCAAGCGGCGAGAATGTCGGTTTGCCCGACGGACAGATGGGTAACTCGGAAGTAGGTCACCTCAATATCGGTGCAGGACGCATCGTATACCAGGACTTGGTAAAGATTAACCGTGCTTGTGCCGACGGCAGCATCCTGAAGAACAAGGAAATCGTTTCCGCTTTCTCTTACGCGAAAGAGCACGGTAAGAACATCCATTTTATGGGACTCACCAGCAATGGCGGTGTACACAGTTCTTTCGACCATCTGTTCAAGCTTTGCGATATTTCAAAGGAATACGGCATCGAGAATACATTTATCCACTGCTTTATGGACGGTCGCGACACCGACCCGAAGAGCGGTAAAGGTTTCATCGAGCAGTTGACGGCACATTGCGAAAAGTCAGCCGGTAAGATTGCTTCCATCGTAGGCCGTTTCTATGCCATGGACCGCGACAAACGTTGGGAACGTGTGAAAGTGGCTTATGACCTGTTGGTAAACGGAGAAGGTAAGGTTGCTTCCGACATGGTTCAGGCCATGCAGGAGTCTTACGATGAGGGCGTAACCGATGAGTTCATCAAACCGATTGTAAACGCGAACTTCGACGGTACTATCAAGGAAGGTGACGTAGTTATCTTCTTCAACTATCGTAACGACCGTGCCAAGGAACTGACTATCGTGCTTACTCAGCAGGATATGCCCGAGCAGGGAATGCACACTATTCCCGGTTTGCAGTATTATTGCATGACTCCGTACGATGCTTCCTTCAAGGGTGTGCACATTCTCTTCGATAAGGAAAACGTACAGAATACCTTGGGCGAATACCTGGCAGCCAACGGCAAGACCCAGCTCCATATTGCCGAAACGGAGAAGTACGCCCACGTGACATTCTTCTTCAACGGCGGTCGCGAAACTCCGTACGATGCGGAAGAACGTATCCTTGTTCCGTCTCCGAAGGTGGCTACGTATGACCTGAAGCCGGAAATGAGCGCTTACGAAGTAAAAGATAAACTGGTTGAGGCCATCAATACCAAGAAGTTCGATTTCATCGTAGTGAATTATGCGAACGGCGATATGGTGGGTCACACCGGTATCTACGAAGCCATTGAGAAAGCCGTAAAAGCTATCGACGAATGCGTGAAAGATACGGTGGAAGCTGCCAAAGCCAACGATTACGAGGTAATCATCATTGCCGACCACGGTAATGCCGACCATGCCCTGAACGAGGACGGTACGCCGAATACGGCCCACTCTTTGAATCCCGTTCCGTTTGTTTATGTCACGGCCGATAAGAATGCTAAGGTGGAGAACGGTGTATTGGCGGATGTAGCTCCTTCCATCCTGCATATTCTGGGTATGAAGCAACCTGCTGAAATGACTGGTAAAGACTTGATTATAAGTTGATAATTGAGAATTAAAAATTAAGAAATGATAGCAAGGGATAATGTTATCCATGCTAAGTCGTATGCGTTTGCTATTCGAATAGTAAACGCATACAAGTTTTTAGCGGATTCTCAGAAAGAATTCATATTGTCTTAGAAGAAGCGGATGAAACAATCTTTAAACAGGTGAACATTTATTTTTTAATGCTCAATTTTTAATTTTCAATTTACTAATGTTACAGATAGATGATGTTGTAGTTTCTTTTGATGTACTGCGCGAGAAGTTCCTTTGCAATCTGGATGCTTGCAAAGGAGAATGTTGTATTGAAGGGGATGCCGGTGCTCCGGTGGAATTTGAGGAGGTAGAGAAACTGGAAGAGGTACTGCCTGTGATTTGGGATGAACTTTCTCCGGAAGCGCGTGCCGTGATAGATGCACAAGGGGTGGTGTACACGGATGAAGAGGGCGATTTGGTAACGTCTATCGTTAATAACAAGGATTGTGTATTTACTTGCTATGACGGGAAAGGCTGTTGCTATTGTGCCATAGAAAAAGCGTATAGAGAAGGTAAGACGGACTTTTACAAACCCGTTTCCTGCCATCTTTATCCTATCCGCATAGGCGATTACGGGCCTTATAAGGCGGTGAACTATCACCGTTGGGATGTTTGTAAGGCGGCTGTCCTGTTGGGGCGGAAAGAGGATGTTCCGGTATATAAGTTCTTAAAGGAACCTTTGATACGTAAATTCGGTGAAGATTGGTATGCCGAGCTGGAACTGGCAGCCGAGGAGATGAAGAAGCAGGGAATGATATAAGAAAAGCTCCGGTCAACAGGTGTTTCCTGTCCGTCCGGAGCTTCTTCGTTGTAAGATGTGAGGTTGGTAAATAAAAAATTGAGGATTGAGAATTAAGAATTAAAATGATAGCATGTCTATTTTTCAATTCTTAATTCTCAATTTTTAATATCCTGATTATGCATCGATATTTGCATAGGTTGCGTTCTTTTCGATGAAATCGCGGCGCGGGCCTACGTCTTCACCCATCAGCATGGAGAAGGTATAGTCGGCTTCGGCTGCATTCTCAAGATGTACTTGCTTCAGCATACGGTTTTCCGGATTCATGGTTGTCTCCCACAATTGTTCCGGATTCATTTCACCCAAACCTTTGTAGCGCTGGGTGTGGACTGCATTTTCCGAACCGCCGCCGTAAGTATCGATAAACTTCTGGCGCTGTTGGTCTGTCCAGCAGTATTCTTTCACCTTGCCTTTGGTGCAGAGATAGAGCGGGGGAGTGGCAATGTACAGATACCCTTGCTGTATCACCTGCGGGAAATAGCGGAAGAAGAGCGTCATGATCAGCGTGTCGATGTGAGAACCATCGACGTCGGCATCGGTCATGATGATTACTTTCTTGTAACGCAACTTGTCTATATTGGCTTCCTTGCTGTCCTCTCCGTCTACACCGAAGCGGATGCCCAAAGCCTGAATGATATTGTTTACTTCATCGCTTTCGAATGCTTTGTGCCACATGGCCTTCTCTACATTCAGAATCTTACCGCGAAGCGGCAGGATAGCTTGGAAAGTACGGTTACGTCCTTGTTTGGCAGAACCGCCTGCAGAGTCACCCTCGACAAGGAACAATTCGCATTCTTCTGGGTCTTTGCTGGAGCAGTCGGCCAGTTTGCCCGGCATGCCGCTACCGGACATCGGTGACTTGCGTTGTACGGACTCGCGCGCCTTGCGTGCAGCCACGCGTGCCTGTGCTGCCAATATCACCTTGTCTACAATCATTTTGGCCTCTTTGGGATGCTCTTCCAGGTAATAGGAGAGTGCTTCGCCTACAGCCTGGTCCACAGCTCCCATAACCTCGTTGTTACCGAGCTTTGTCTTGGTTTGTCCTTCAAACTGCGGTTCGGCCACCTTGATGGAGATAACTGCGGTCAGACCTTCGCGGAAGTCATCGCCGGAAATTTCTACTTTTGCCTTTTCCAGCATCTTGTTGTCTTCGGCATATTTCTTCAAGGTGCGGGTCAGCGCACGGCGGAAGCCGGCCAGGTGCGTACCGCCTTCGATGGTATTGATATTGTTTACATAAGAGTGGATATTCTCGTTGTAGGAAGTATTGTACATGATGGCTACTTCTACCGGAGTACCTTGCTTTTCGGTGTTGATGTAGATGACATCGTTCACCAGATGTTCGCGGGAAGAATCTATATAGCGTACAAACTCCTTCAAGCCCTCTACGGAATAGAAAACTTCTTGCTTGCAGCTTCCGTCTTCTTCTTTTACGCGGAGGTCGGTCAGCGTAATTTTGATGCCGGCGTTCAGATAGGCCAGTTCGCGCATGCGGGTTGCCAGAATATCGTAACTGTAGACCGTTTCAGTAAAGATTGTAGCATCCGGCCAGAACTGCTGGCGCGTACCGGTGATTGCGGTAGTGCCGACTTCCTTTACCGAATATAGCGGATGGCCGCATTCGTATTCTTGCTGGTAGATTTTTCCGTTGCGGAAAACCTGCGTCGTCATGTGCGTGGACAATGCGTTTACACAAGATACACCGACGCCGTGCAAACCACCGGAAACTTTGTAGGAACCCTTGTCGAATTTACCGCCGGCATGCAGCACGGTCATGACAACTTCGAGAGCGGATTTCTGTTCTTTTTCGTGAAAGTCTACCGGAATACCGCGTCCGTTGTCTTGTACGGTGATAGAGTTATCTTCGTTGATGGTAACTTCGATGTGGTCGCAATAACCGGCGAGCGCTTCGTCGATGGAGTTGTCTACAACCTCGTAAACCAAGTGATGGAGTCCCTTGGAACTAATGTCGCCGATGTACATGGCAGGACGCTTACGTACAGCCTCTAAACCTTCCAGTACCTGGATGTTACTGGCCGAGTAATTGCTTTCGCCGTTTATCTTTTCTTCTTCAGTCATAATCTAATTTCTCTTATTGTAATAACAAAGCAAAAATAGTGAAAATCCTTGATATATCATGCCGGCGGCTTGATAAATTTGGGCTGTTTACAGCTTTTTAGCACCGTGAGGATTTGTTTGTTTTGAGGGTATTGCCCGGAAATGATACAGACGCAGAAAAGTCCGAACTAAAAAGTCCGGACTCCCATATCT
>ENA-OZGT01000372-OZGT01000372.1-human-gut-metagenome-genome-assembly--contig:-NODE-372-length-12170-cov-10.684688_pt1 | contig 12170 bp, 7 predicted proteins | sample MGYA00245118_ERZ653661 | MGnify/ENA primary metagenome ERZ653661 (study PRJEB26926, sample SAMN06165269) | human gut metagenome | biome: ENVO:00009003; feature: ENVO:2100002; material: ENVO:00002003... | reverse complement strand
AAATACGAAGACTGGATGCGAGGAAGCATACTTACCTTTGAAAGCAATATTAAATTATGCGCCAAACAAGCCATACTGACAACAGCCGTTGTCAACAACAGAATACTTCAGGACCCGGATGCGGAAATCGTACAATTTACCGATACCGCCGAAACTGTCATACCTGTTCTTACTACTGCCGAAAAGCTGGCTCAAGACTACGATTTTCTGGCTGACGAGTCCACGAGAAGCGAATTTGATGAAGAAAACCGGAGCAATGCTGTTTCCATTTTATTTAAAACTGGTTCGGCAACCCTGCTTCCCGAATACCGGAACAACAGTCGGAATCTGGATTTACTGGTCGATATTATCCTGAAGATTAACCAGTCTCCCGACAGTCGCATCAGTCATATCCTGATTGCAGGTTATGCGTCTCCCGATGGCGATATCCGCATAAACTCCGACTTTGCAACGCTTCGCGCCGCTGCATTGAAAAAGTATCTGATGCGGCACACCCGGCTCGACTCCGGTACATTCGAGGTAATTAACGGCAAGATAGACTGGTACGGTTTGTCCCAGATGGTCGGTAAATCCGATATGCCGGATAAGGAAACGGTACTCAATATTCTCAGTGTCACTCCCGTCGAGGGAAGCTCGGGCAAACGTGGCAGAAAGAACGAACTTATGTACCTGAAAGCCGGAGTCCCTTACCGTTATATGCTGAAGAACTTCTTTCCGGCACTCCGTTCAAGCACCTGTATCAAGGTATTTTACGAAAAAAATAAGAATATAAAATAAAAAGACTCCCGACAGGGAGTATACAATTCACTTTTCTAATAACTTAACAAAACTTTAATTATGAAATTAAGAAATCTTTTGGCAGTTTCCGCAACTGCATTCACATTGCTGTCATGCAATGATTCAGACAATCATCCGGCTCCCGGCAAAGGTGAGTTAACCCCCATTACCGTCAATATAAAAGGAAATGCCGACACCCGTGCACTGACAGGAGAAGAAACGGGCGCAACCAACGAAAACGACATCAACTCATTGGAGTTCTTTGTTTTCAACAGCGACGGTTCTTTCCAGAAGTATTATAAACCGGCAAGCGTGGCATCCGACAATCAATACACATTCCTTGTCAACGCCGGCAGTCTGACCATCCTTACTGCCGCCAACCAAAACTTAGGTGAACCCTCACCCGCCCCTGTCTCTCTGGCAGATTTCAAAAAGAGCAGCTCATACAAAGAGCTTTCTTTGGATGGCACAAACTCCCGTTCGGACATCAGTACTTCCCTCGGGTTTGCCATGGCGGCAGAAGGGACGGCCAATGTAGTGGAAGGCGAGACAAACAAATTAAACCTTTCCATACGCCGTTTGCTGAGTAAGGTTGAAAGCCCCAAGGTAGCCCCGACCAACGAAATAAAAATACCCGATACCGAGTTACTTAAAATATTGGGACTCGGCACTTCCGAAGCCGTTCCAAACGATTTGAAATGGACATTCAAGGGTTACATGGTAATCAACGGCATCAACCAATCACTGGCTTTTGAATACGAGAACCTGACAAACTGGGAACGTTTTGCCACTGCATCCAACTTCAAAACTACATTCAGCCCCGACGGTGCAACTGTAGAGACCGTATATTCCGTAAAAAGCGATGATAACAGCGAAACATCAAACGGCTTCCTGCCGGCTGGCTACGACAAACCGGTCTATGTATACGAAAACATTCCTACCATGCTGCAAGGCGGCAACGGACAGGTGGCAACGGTATTCGACAAAGATGAAGTTGTGGCTTTCATCATCAAGGGAACATTCTCTGGCACAGGAGTTTCAGATGCGACCCGCTACTGGAGAGTCAATCTTCTGAAAGACGACGCTTGGAAAATATTCCGTAACAGCATTTACCGCATCACGATGCAGGACATCACTACCGTAGGATGGGGTACTCCGAAAGAAGCCGAAGAAGAAGGACCTGTTATCGACCCTTCCGAAAGCAGCATTACAATAGACATTGAAGTAGCCAAGTGGGATGTCAGAACCCAAGATATAGACCTATAAACGTACAAATATCGTGAAGAAAGTAATTCTAATAATATCAATGGCATTATCCCTCACCGGATGTACCCATGAAGGTCCTCACACAGGTTGTGACGAGGGCTCATTGAATCTGCTCTTCACGTATGACGGCAACACGGCCGGCTTTGACCAAACCATAGCCGAAGACATAGAATTATATCTGTATGACGACCAGGGAAAAAAGATGGATGAAAGGCATATCCCCTATGAAAACATCAAAGGGGGTAAGCCTTACCCTCTTGAGTTGTCCTATTCGGGAAATGCCTATCTTGTGGCATGGACATTGACAGGCAACGAGGATATCAAAAAGACTTCCCCTGCATTGCATGACGATGAAAGCTATTCCACCGCCAGGTTCAGTATGGGCGAACATGCCACGAGGCTGTCATCTACCTATAACGGTTCCATGCAGGAACTCTTCCTGAGAAGTATGGCGTTTACCCACAACCGACAGGAAAACCGTATTCTCAGTGTCGATGTCCAAAAACAGTTATGCAGCATTTCCGTCACCATAGAAGAAGGAAGCAGCTTCGCAACCCGATACCCCGGAACACTCAGCATGGCCATTTACGGTTCATCCCATTCATACAATATTGCTGAAGACAAACAAAACGGCAGCAGGATTGTGATAGAAGACAGCTTCGCCTATATGGAGAGCAGCAATGAATACGTTGCGGAGAACAAGGTCATGCCTGCTTCCATCGATTCGGCAACCGGGCAGAGAGACAATATTGTTGTCACGATTCTTGAAGACGGAGCAGCCTGCCTGAGCGTAGATACGGAGACCCAAGCGCAACGAGGCGCACAAATCAATGTTGTAATCAGACCGACGAAAATGGAAGCAATTATTACAGTCGGCTCATGGCAGATTCGTAAGGCGGTGACTGTACTTTAATAAAAAAAGGGTAAAAATATGAGAAAATCATTTATACTATTAACAATGTGCGCATTGGCGGGACTTTGGTCGTGTCAGTCAAGGATTGAAGACGAAATTCCCATTACGTACGCTTCGGACGAATCCGAAGTGGAAATTACTGTTGCAGCGGACAGAACGCCCCGCAATGTCCCGTCAGCCACTCCGGACGAAAACATCATCGATAATCTGGATATATTGCTTTTCGATTCCAACGGAAAGTTTATATGTTGGCGGGCGACTTTCAAGATAAACGGAAAGTTGCGGACGACTCTTCCCGTAGGCAAAGACTACGATGCCTATTTCTTGGCCAATTGCCGTAGCTTCATCGGGGAAATGCTTCCCGATAAAGCCACGGAAGAACAATACAGGCAGCAGGCGGATTGGGAAGTCTTTCGAAAAACCTTGGTTGATGCAAACCCTCAAAGGCTGCTCCAGGAAAATACAGCTTTTACCAGCCTGCCCATGTGGGGAATGCTGAAGAAGCAGGATGTAAACGACCGTGTAATCAATTATTGGCCGCTACTGAGCCTGACCCGTTCGGTCGCATCAGTAGATGTGTATGTAGCCAATGGCATCGACTATTTTATATTAAAAGACATCACCCTGTTTCATGTGCCCGACAAGGGCTTCTTAGGCAATGTCCCTGCTAATGTTACAGATGGGCAGGCTCTGGAAGCCTCTTCACCCGCAGATATGCAGACCGGCCTGACTTTGGAATCGGACAGCTACAACAGCACCAACCGTTCCATTGCCAACAAGCTTTATCTGTACGACAACGATACGGAGAACGAAACTGCAGACAAGAAGCATACCCGCCTCGTCATCGGAGCCGAATACAAAGGAACGAAAGGCTATTACCCCGTTGATTTTGAAGATACCGATGCAGACAAGCTCATCAAAATCATACGGAACAAGAAGTATGTATTCAATATCAATTCTGCCGACGGTCCGGGATATACGGATAAGGAAACAGCCGCCAGCCAGCCTTCCGTCCATATCAATGTCAACATCATAGAATGGGACATGACGGAAGGACAGATGGGAACAAGCGGCAATTACTACTTGTGGACGGAAAAGCGTGAAGCGGTATTATACCGCAAGGCAAACTCTGCTGTTACTATCGGCATGAAAAGCAACATCCTGTCAGAAGCTATTACCATGGCTTTTAAAACGGACCTAAACGGGCCTGCCACAAACATCGCAAACGGCATCCGCAACAACCGCTTCGAAGCCCTGTTTGTGAACGATGCCGACGGCTATCCTGCCGGACTGAAAATAACGGCTTTGGGAGACTACGATAAAAACTCCGCCGGTACCAACTCCGATACAATCGTACTGCTTTCCGGACGAATCAGACTGGAAATACAAATACACCTGTATAATCAAGGGCAGAACGACTGGGAACTGGATGGCGACATCAGCACCGATTTAGGAGAATAATTATATAACATCATTACAATAAAAACAATCAACATAATGAGAAAAATATTATGGTATGCTTTTCTTCTGATACCGGCCGTTTTCACGTCTTGCAATTTGGAAGACGATAGCGGGCTCATTCCACAAGAAAACAGAAAACTGACTATCAGCTTCAGTGTACAAGACCCCGCCAGCGGATTGGCTACACGTGCGGCCATCGCACCGGAAGCCGGGGAAGAGAATATAAAAACGCTCGATTTGATTTTCTTCGAATCAAACGGTAACGGTACCGGCACATTCAAAGGCTGGAAAGAACTGACCTCTGCATCCGGCTCTCCCTTGGAGATGAATACCGATATTGTGTTCGACTTTTCGGATATAGGACTAAAAACGACAGATGCTTATGATATTTTAGCTATAGCCAATATGGTTCGCAAAGTATGGACGACTGGAAAAACGCCATTAAGAACAGCAACTTCAAAACAGCCCGGGCGGAAGTACAGGCTTTTATGGCAGGTACATCCGCAGATATCCCCGAATATATTACAAAACCGATAGTGAGCGAAGCATTGCTTATGAGCGCTTCGCTTAGAAAAGAATCGGAAGATACTAAAATCAGCATAGTATTGCAACGTTCCGTTGCCCGTTTCGACGTGTATAACTCGGCGGCAGGATATACGCTTGAATCCGTTTCCGTATGGAACGGATACCCTTCCCTCTTTGTGTGGAACGGAGAGCCTACTGCTTTCGACAAAGCGGCGAAACGAATTGCAAGACTCTACGGAGTGGAGAGCGAAGCCGGTGCCGACATTGTAGGAAAACTATACGCATACGAAAACTATGTACCCGCCCCCAAACAGAACGACCAGGTGACTACCTGCCTCATCATCAAAGTAAGAAACAAGCAGAGCGGTACGGCATCGTATCACCGCGTCAATGTACACCCGCTGGAATCGGGACAGTCGCTCAAACGCAATAATGTGTACAAACTCACCGTCAATTCCGTAAAGAAAGAAGGATATGCCACCGAACTGGAAGCCTATAAAGGCGCACTGACTTCTTTAAGTTACTCCATCAACTACTGGGATATGGACAGCCACGGCACGGTGCAATTCGATGGTGACAACATTCTGGCCATACCTTCCAAAAAAGTTCTGTTCACCCCCAATGGCGGCAGTTATGATTTGGGCATATTCACTTTTGGCGAAGGGACGTTATCCATCAGCAAAAAGGTGCTGGACAACGGTCTGTCCGCCACTCTGAACGGCAAAACACTGACCGTATCGGCCACTACACTGGACAATGTAAAAGACCGGTGCAGCGGAATCGTAGAACTCTCTTTCGGCAATCTGAAAGCGACCATAGACGTGGTACAGTTGGAAGGCGGAGACCTCTATCTGGAACTGAACCCGAAAACCATTTCCCATTTTGGCAATACCGCCGGTGTGGCTGTATCTCCCATTGCAGTAAAGAGTTCGGGAGAGTGGAGCGCAAGCATCTATCCCCCGGGAGCCGGTGCATTCTTCTCTTTTGCCCAAACGGGTTCCGCCGCCGTAACCGATTACGACAGTAGTAAAGCTGTAAACAACATTATTCCCATCTATACCCATACCGGCAACACAGGTATCAGTCCGCGTTATGGTTTTATGGTGGTCAGCTTGAAAGAAGACCCTTCGGTACAAGGCACCATGTTACTGATTCAGGACGGTGTGCCCGGATTTACGCTGACACCGGATATTGCTTCCATCGACTTTGAATACGACGGTGAACTGACAATCACCGGCAACAATACCAATTCGTTCCTTGTCAACCCCGGATTGACGGCAGACGGCTCAACCGTCAACGAATGGGAATACGTGCTTGAAGGCAACGATGCGGCAGCCTTTGAAGTAAAGGACACGCACGATGCGTCCGATCCCAAGCTCAACCGTATCACCGTAAAGGCCAAAAGTCATAATGAAGGCAACAGTATCCTGAAAGCCCGGCTCTATCTGGCTTTGAAAGCCTCTCCCGGAGTGAAGTCTCATGTAATCGACATCAGCCAGCAACCAATGTCATTCGGTACAGGAGTTCCGGGCAACACGCTTTACATATCCGAAAATGCGGACGAGACCCAACTTATAACTCTGCAAGGCGGTAGCGGGATGCGATGGATTGCCGAACTGGAACAACCCGAACCGGCAACGGCTCATGCGTACAATATAAAAATGACCGGCGAAAACGGTACGGAGATGTCTTGGGGAAGCGAATACACCATGAGTACCAAATTCAAGGTCAATTTTCCCAAAACACTGTACAAGGACGCCAACCGGAACATCACCTATAATGTAAAACTCACTTTGGCCGGAACGGCAGTAACAATCCGTCTGGCTATCGTAAGAACGGTGCTTCAGCCCATAGCAATTAACACCGCCAATCTTTCCGGTGGCTACGGTTCACTCGGCAACGGCATTTTCAGCACATTCCGCGAATACGGCAATTACGGCACATTCTTCGGTCCTCAAGGAATAGTCTATACTCCGGCAGTACCGACTTTGCCGAACAGCGACAATAACAATGCGGGAGTAGGCGCAGACATTCCGGACAATGTGAACATTCTCTTCTCGGGAACATACACAAGCAGAATTGCAAATTATTATGACAACCTGCTTACTTGGCTCAAGAGCAGTCCCGGCAAGAACAGAATTGCCGTAATCACTCTTGACAACAGTGTCGCGGATAATCAGGCCTTGTTCACCAAGATCGCCTCATTGGGATATAACTACAAGAGCAACAGTAGCGTATCTGCAACTTGGGTCGGAACTCATTCCAACGATCCTGTATGGGATTATATTGTCAAAAACGGACCGTTCAGCAATTACAAGCCGTCGCAATCCATTGACTTCACCGCCTTGTTTTATAGAGACGGGATAAGCGGAAGCTTTGACACGCCTACCGGAGTAACCCATGTACTGGAAGTGCCCGGTTACGGATGTTCCTTGTCTGTCGACCTGCAAAGGCGAATTATAGTTATCGGCGACAGCCAGCATACCAATACCTGGACACCGACTTATAGTGCGCTGGCAAGTACCACCGACAACAAATACTACGGCCGCGGAATACTATGGGCTTCATTGTGGGCAATCATTTACAATACCGCTCAGTACGGAGACCATTTTACGGATGCACTCAAATAGTTGAGGATATCCGGTTACCGCTTATATACAGAGAAGTCCTCAAGAACGGAGCATATCGAATCCGTTTTTGAAGACTTCTCTCATTATATCAATAATAAACAAAGATATATTCTCCACGAGCATATTGCTCCTTTGCCCGCATGGCCGATGTCAACTCATGTTCCGGAATTTAGAATAAAGTCGTAAGCCAATAGAATCATTCTTCCACCTGCATCGCCACAATCTCCTGTAACACCGACACAGCCTCTTCCACGGTAGTGACGTCCTTCACCACCATGCTCCGCTTGCCGTTCTGCTCACGCAGGTCGCAACGGCGGGTATATTTCATCATGTAGGCGATGACTTTGCCGAAAGCCAGGCTCTGATAGTAAGGGCTGTCCGGATTGGAAACAAAGAACAGCGTCATGCGACCGCCTTTAAGGAACACCTTTTCCGTTCCCAGACGCGCTGCAAGACGGCGTAGGGGAACGATGCGGAGCAGTTCCTCCGTTTCGGGCGGAACAGGTCCGAAACGGTCTTCGAGACGGGCACGGAAAGCATCTACGTCTCTGTCCAGCGTCAATCCGTCCAATTCGCGATAGAGCAGCATACGTTCACTGCTACCGGTGACGTAAGCGGCGGGCAGCAACAGTTCGAGATCGCTTTCCACCTGGCATTCGTCAACAAACTGCTCGCCGCTGATAGTACCGTCGCCTTTCAATTCATCAGCATAGAGGTCGGCAAATTCGTCTGTCTTAAGCTCACGTACGGCTTCGGACAATATCTTCTGATAAGTTTCGTAGCCCAGATCGGCAATAAAACCGCTTTGCTCCGCGCCGAGCATATTACCCGCACCGCGGATGTCGAGGTCCTGCATGGCAATGTGGATACCGCTACCTAAATCGGAGAAGTTCTCGATGGCCTGCAGGCGGCGTTTGGCTTCTGGAGTAAGCGAGGACAAGGGGGGAGCAAGCAAGTAGCAGAAAGCCTTTTTGTTGCTGCGCCCCACACGGCCGCGCATCTGGTGCAGGTCGCTCAAACCGAAATTCTGTGCCTGGTTGATGATGATGGTATTGGCGTTCGGTATGTCGATACCGCTCTCGATAATGGTGGTGGCGAGCAAAACGTCATAATCATAGTTGACAAAATCGAGAATAATCTTCTCCAGTTCGGCAGGTTCCATCTGTCCGTGACCGATACAGACACGGCAATCGGGAATGTTGCGCTCTATCATCGCTTTCAGTTCCGAAAGATTGGAGATACGGTTGTTTACAAAGAACACCTGTCCGTTGCGGCTCATTTCGAAGTTAATGGCATCAGTGATAATCTCATCACCGAAAGTATGCACCTCCGTCTGAATGGGGTAACGGTTGGGAGGCGGCGTCTGAATAACGCTTAAATCGCGCGCACCCATCAGGGAGAACTGCAAAGTGCGGGGAATGGGAGTGGCGGTCAGGGTCAGGGTATCCACGTTTACTTTCAACTGGCGGAGTTTCTCCTTGACGGAAACGCCGAACTTCTGTTCCTCATCGATAATCAGCAGGCCGAGGTCTTTAAACTTAACATCCTTGCCCAAGATGCGGTGCGTACCGATAAGGATATTCACCTCCCCCCCCGCAAGACCTTTGACAACGGATTTAGTCTGTGCCACCGTCCGGGCACGACTCAAATATTCCACACGGCAAGGCAAACCTTTCAGACGCTCCTTGAAAGTCTGGAAATGCTGGTAGGCAAGGACAGTGGTGGGAACGAGAACGGCAACCTGCTTGTTGTCCGCCACCGCCTTGAAAGCGGCACGTATGGCAACCTCGGTCTTGCCGAATCCTACATCGCCGCATACCAGCCGGTCCATGGGACGGGCACTTTCCATATCCGCCTTTACGTCGGCAGTCGCCTTGCTCTGGTCGGGGGTATCCTCGTAAATGAAAGACGCTTCCAGCTCCCGTTGCAGGAAACTGTCGGGACTGTATTGGAAGCCTTTCTCTTCGCGCCGTTGCGAATAGAGCTTTATCAGGTCGCGGGCTATATCCTTAATCTTGGTCTTGGTACGGTCCTTCAGTTTCTCCCACGCACCGGTTCCCAATTTGTTGAGACGGGGAGCTTCGCCTTCTTTGCCTTTGTACTTGGAAACCTTATGCAAAGAGTGGATGGAGACAAAGACCACATCGTCATTCTGATAGACCAGGCGCATTACTTCCTGCGTAGTGTCTCCGTTGGGAATACGTACCAATCCCGTAAAACGCCCCACGCCGTGGTCGGTATGTACCACGTAATCTCCGGGGGTAAACTGGTTCAGCTCCTTCAGACTCAGGGCCACCTTGCCACTGCGGGCTTTATCGCTTTTCAGGTTGTATTTATGGAAACGGTCGAAAAGCTGGTGGTCGGTAAAGATGCAGAGACGCAACGTATCGTCGGCAAAACCCTCATGCAGGGTACGTTCAACGGGTGTGAAGGAGATATTATCTCCCCGGTCTTCAAAGATAGCGCGGATACGGTCGGTCTGCTTCAGACTGTCGCTGCATATATAGAGGGTATAGTTGCGGGAAAGATAGTCGCGGAAACTTTCTGCCACCAAGTCGAAATTCTTATGGAAGATAGGCTGTGCAACGGTGCTGAATGCAACTGTCGCATCCGGCGTTCCGGTGGGCTTCGTACCGAATTCCATGCGGCGGAAATCGAGGGCACGCAAAGTAAACTCTCCTCCATCAATCAACTTACCTTCCAGAGAGATTGCACCGTTTTCTTCGGCTTCGCAGGCTGCAATAGCCTGTGCGGTAAGCGATTCATCGTGGACGACCTGAATACGCTCCCGCAACCAAAGGAAATCACGCATCGCCAGCAAGGTATCCGGCCGCAGAAAATCCAAGAAAGAAACCATGCCGCCATTCCCCCCTTGCTCCAAGCTACGGCTTAAATCGGGAACAATGACAATCTCCTCTTTCTTCTCTTTGGAAAGCTGGCTCTCCACTTCAAAAGTACGGATACTCTCCACCTCATCTCCAAAAAAGTCGATACGGAAAGGAAACTCGGACGAAAAGGAAAAGACGTCGATAATACTGCCGCGCACAGCATACTGCCCCGGCTCGTACACATAATCCACATACTCGAACCCATAGCTGCGCAGCACTTCCGTAACAAAGTCCACATCCACCTTTTCGCCGGCATGAAGCTTCAAGGTTTTATCTCCCAGTTCCTTACGGGATACAACTTTTTCCGCCAACGCATCCGGATAGGTAACTACACAAAACCCCTCTTCTCCCTTTTGCAAACGGCTCAGCACTTCCGTACGGAGAATCTCGTTAGCCGCATCTTTCTGGCCGTACTTTATGGCACGGCGGAAAGAAGAAGGAAAAAACAACACCTGTCCGGTTCCCAAAATCTGTGTCAGGTCGTGGTAGAAATATCCCGCCTCTTCCAAATCGCCGAGGATAAAGACAAACGGACATTCCGCCCGTTGCACCAGCACGGATGAAAACAGTGAGGCGGCAGAGGCGCACAAACCACTGCAATAGAGATGACGGACGGAATTGTCCTTTAGCAACTTGCACATGCCTTCTACATTGGGGTGGGTGGCGTATAATTGTTGTAGTTCGGTAATAATCATTGCTGTCTTTTTTAGTTCACCGTAGATTACACAAAGTTACACAGATTAAGAGAATCCGATAATCTGTGTAAACTCATAAATGTTCCATAACGAATTTCCGTTGCAAAAATACATAAATAATCCTTAGTTTTATCTGTAAGTAATAGAAAAGCACTACTTTTGTTCCCAATAACAAGCTCCATCTATTTTCAATGAATATGCAGACATCAGACAGTATTGTCATCATCCCCACCTACAATGAACGGGAAAACATCGAGAATATCATCCGTGCCGTTTTTGCCCTGGAACACGGATTCCACATACTTGTCATCGAAGACGGTTCTCCCGACGGCACAGCCGCCATCGTAAAAGACTTGCAACGCGAATTTCCCCACCGCCTGTTTATGGTGGAGCGTAAGGGAAAACTGGGATTGGGTACGGCCTACATAGCCGGATTCAAATGGGCTTTGCAACGCGACTACCAATATATATTCGAAATGGATGCCGATTTCAGTCATAACCCCAAAGACCTACCCCGCCTCTACCGGGCTTGTACCGAAGAGGGAGCGGATGTGGCCATCGGCTCGCGCTACGTCAGCGGCGTGAATGTGGTAAACTGGCCTATGGGACGTGTGCTGATGTCTTATTTCGCTTCCAAATATGTACGGTTTATCACGGGATTGCCCATACATGACACTACCGCCGGCTTTGTATGCTACCGCCGCAAGGTATTGCAAACCATCAATCTGGACGGCATCCGCTTCAAAGGGTATGCTTTCCAGATAGAAATGAAATTCACCGCTTACAAATGCGGAGCGAATGTAAAGGAAGTGCCGGTTATCTTCATCAACCGCGAACTGGGAACATCCAAGATGAACAGCAGTATTTTCGGAGAAGCCGTGTTCGGAGTTATCCGGCTGAAATGGAACAGCCTGTTCCATAAATATCCAAACTTAAAAAACTAAAGATATGAAAAGAACACTGATACACAACGCTACGATTGTCAACGAAGGACAAAGCGTACAAGGCTCGGTAG
>ENA-OZGT01000336-OZGT01000336.1-human-gut-metagenome-genome-assembly--contig:-NODE-336-length-12770-cov-12.001730_pt1 | contig 12770 bp, 20 predicted proteins | sample MGYA00245118_ERZ653661 | MGnify/ENA primary metagenome ERZ653661 (study PRJEB26926, sample SAMN06165269) | human gut metagenome | biome: ENVO:00009003; feature: ENVO:2100002; material: ENVO:00002003... | reverse complement strand
GGTAACAGATACTGTCTGCACTGACTGATTTTCTTTTCTTTCCTCACTCATAAGTAACCTCCTTCTAATGTCTCCATGGACACATATCATTTTTTCTTCTCTCTACAGGCACATGTGGCAATAAGCTCGAATCACCATAATGTATAGCATTGTGAGTATTCAATACCGTTGATATCAGATACTCAGGATTAAGAAGATCATCATTTCTATTAATAATGTCTTCTGGTGTAATTGGGTTCATATGATGGATAATAATATTTCCTTGAATTTCATATCCATCACATGCCAAATCGCAGCCTTTATCTCTGACAATGATTTCATTTCTAAGCCTTTTCCACTCTTTTGAGTTATAAAAAATTTGATTCAAATATCTGTCAAATCCAAATGTCTCTATTCCAACAGAACCATCTAATTTCAAATATTCAAATCTTTCTTGAAATGTCGGTAAACGTGTAAGCTCTGTATATGTTTTAATCGTCCCACTCATATTCATCGCTCTCCGTTTGTATATCTTGTCCACTATATCCTCTGAAAGCGTCAAGAGCATTTTTGTACAATTCCTCTGCCTGCTCTGAAGATTGAATACTTTTTGTTTTAGCATCTATTAAAGCTAAATCTTTCTCTGCTCTTTTTATTTCAAGCTCTGCCTGTTTTGTTCCGAGCTTTAAATAATGAACAATTATCTGCGATGGCGCCTTACCAGACCTCATTAAATCCTCAGCACAATCAGTTGCAAGAGAAATCATCTGTTTCTGTCTTGCTTCTGGTGTGATTGCTGGTCGCATTCGCTGACTGGCAGTATCAGAAGATGAGTCTGGCTTAACTTTCCTCATAGTTACCGCCTCCTTTTAAGTAATTTCTGCACACTTTATATAAAGTTTCAGCAGGGTTTTAAAGAGTTTACAGAAACTATTACTACACTCTTGTATATGAAAGGAGACAACCTTTAAAGATGAGCCAGCCACCGCTCAGTAATAATCCTATAAACTCTTTAAAACCCTGCTGATATGTCAGAACATTTTTCAAAAATTTCCCTCTGGGGGAAAAATAAAGACCGCCGCGATATGGGTGGGGGTATGTTTTTTAGACACCCCCCTATACCCTTAGACGGTCTGCGTGATTTTTAGTGTTTTCTTCACTTTCTTGTATATGTTTCTAAAATCATATTTGATGATTTCGTCTATCGCTCTTTCGATCTCTTTGTCATTCTCTTCATCCGATAGCTCATCCGATGTCCTTGCAATGCGACCAAGATACGATGTCGAGTGATAGCCTTTCTCCTCGTCATATAGCATCCATTCGGTGAACTGGTCGAACGGATCATAAGGGTTGTCAATTGTAGTCAATGCACACTTAGTTACATCCATTCTCTATGTTCACTCCTTTCCATTCAGATACTTAGATACAGTTGAAGTAGATACCCCTAAAGCTTCTGCTATTTCAGATGTACTGTAGCCAGATGCAGATAGAGCTGAAATTCTACCCTGTTTAGCTGTACTGAGTGATGTTGTGGCACGAGGAGTAGCCTTTTGTCTGACAACATCAATGTTAGTATTGTTTAGTATCTGTGTTAGCTTGTTCTCACTGATAGCACCAGCCTGTATGGCCTCCCATTCCTTATCAGTTATATCTATAGAAGTTCTCTTAGCTCCTACAGAATTGCGGGCTTTCGATAGAGCCTGCTGACTCGCCTTCTTAATTTCAGCCTTTGTCATATCTGGGTTGTCTCTTTTCTTAGATTGAACCTCTGCATTGGCGATAGTCTGGGCTTGTCTTTCACGAGGGGCGTTCATTAAAGCAACATTTAATTTTCCCATAAGGGAGTCTACTTCAGACTGATAGGTTGCTTTTGCAGAAGCAGAATAGGCAATCTTTCCAGTATTAACCATTTCTCTTCTTGCTTGATTTGCTAAAGACTTCATAGAATTTGCATATTTTGCATACGCTTCTTCTTGTGGGGTGCCGGATGATAATTCTCTTGCATCCTTAACTTCAGCCATCTTTGTACTCTTCTGAGTACGAATTTTTATTTTTCCATCTTTGTCAGTGTATGTCTCTTTAACTTCTTTGTAACTCAGAGAACCATCTTCATTGATAGTAGGGCTTCCTTTTCTCTTTAATACAGAAGTTTCAGATTTTGCTCTTGAGATAAGAGTAGACGCGCCTTCATGATAGTGACCATTTGAATCTGTTGTACCTTGGTATTTCTTCTTCAAAGTTGCAATGTCGTTATCAATTTCACTCTGCTTATAATCAAGCTTATGTTTTTGAGCGTCAATAACAACCATACTATGACGAACGGCTTTTGCTAATTCTGGTTCAGTAGCACCCTTCAAAGTCATATCTGTAATAAGGTTAGAAATCTTACCCATTTCAGTCTGAGTATTTGTCATCCTTTGGTATGTTCTACCATTTCTGGTGTAGTATTCTTTTCCTTTAGAATCTACTTTTACAGGTTTACTAGAATCTGGACCATATGCATCCTTTGTATCAAAATCCTCTAATCCTTTTAAAGAATGTGTAGAAGTAATTTTTACTTTGCTCTTTGAAGAATTACAAGGTATTACCATTACTGTATCACCGTCAAAGTCAGCTCCGGACAATCTATCAGCATTCTTTTTATTAATACCAATGGCATCAGCCGGAGTATTACCAAGAACACTCTTTCCTTCAGCTAACTTATTATTTACTTTCAAAATTGGTATCTCGAAAGTTCCTCCATGAGGATAACGAATTAAGGCAACTGTTTCACCATCTTTATAGTTTGGTGCATAAACCTCATTATCTTTAATGGTTGTCAATGGAAGTATTACCTGATATTTCTGTCTTGGTAATGCCGCAGCCTGCAAATGTACAGCAGCTGAATCACAATCATCAGCAAAAGATTTCAATAAAGTTTTCTTTACTGTAGGATTGGTTAATGAACAAATCTCATCAAATTCAGATTGCTTATCTGCCGTTGCTAGACCCAACTGTTTTTTAATAAGAGATAGACTCTGTTTTGATAAGAACTGAGATGGAAGTGTTTTACTCCATTCGCCCCAATCTCCTTCTTCGGCTCTCTTATTGATTAAAGACAAACTCTGTTTCTTTCCAGTTACGGGGTCTGTATACTTTCCTTTTGGGTCATCGTAATAACTTTGACCACCATGTTCCTTTATCAAAGAACCAAAAGGATTATCCGGGTCATTCTTAATATCCTTAAGAACTTCCATTTTAGGAACTGATTTTGATTTATTGGTATTGAAAATAACATCAACTCCATCTGGCATATCATCAGAATAGACAGCCATTCCCTTTAGATATTTCTTTCCATCTACCATTATTCGAACCTGTGCGTAATGCGAATCGCCTAATGATAGATCCTGGACTCCTCTACGAAGTTCTATAACACCATCTTTGTTAATACCGCCATCTTCTTTGTATCTGATAGCAAGTCGATTAGAATCCATACTAGAAGGGTATTCAAAGCCTTTTCTAAAAGATTCACCACCATCATAAGAAATATAGTCCTTTACAGAATGCACATCCTCATAATTATAAATATCCTTATGTTCTGTTCCAGGAGGACAGATTACTTTTATGTTTGTCTGTTTTCCTGGATTAGTAACCTGTGGAACTCCACCTCCATAAATCGGATAACCTTCCATTTCCAAAATATAAAGAGCCTGGTTAAGTTTCTCTTTCGATACTCCAAGTTCTCTTTCAACTCCGGTACCGACATCAATCATACCTTTTTCATCAATAAGTTTTCTAAGAACATCAGCAGTGGCTTTCGCCTGGTTCATTCTGGCTTCTGAATTTTCATTCAATAAAGACCTTACAGACGAGTCATTTGCAAATCCCATCTTGTCAGCGATTTCATTCAAACTGTAACCTTTTTCTCTAAGGTCTTTGGCTGTTGCAACTTGCACTGCTCTTCTTTCATCTTTAGCAAGACTCATTTGTGTTCTAAGCTGAGTTGTTGTAAGCCCCATAGTCTTAGCAATATCTGTTTCACTCATACCAGACTTTTTCAAAGACTGCACACGACTCAGAAAGTCTCCACTATGCTGATAAGGGTTATCTCCAGAACCCCATGGATATCGACCAGACCTTCTGGCAACACCGTAATGCATAAGCATATCATCAGAAATTTGAGATAATACTTTAGCTATTCGATTCATTGATTAACCCTCCTGTTCTTTTATTTTTCTTATAACCTTATCGAATGTAATGATTTTATCCATAATTGGAACTATATCTTCTGCTGTTGGATTATGATACAGAACTTCATTGTTCTGATAGATTCTTAATTCCATATCAATATCAGCAGGTTTTACTTTATATTCCAAACAAAAAAGAGCGGCATAAATCATAAGCTGCTCCATGTGTGCTGGAATTATGCCTGTCTTCAAATCATGAATTCTAAGTAATCCAGACCTGTATGAAATTGAGTCTGCTGTTCCAAAACAGTTTTCAGAATAAAATAATGTCTGCTCCGGTGTCATCTTATAACCAATGGCATCATTAACATACATATTCAAAGTTTTTTGTGATTTTGGTAATTTCTGTCCCAAAGAGATACACTGTGCAGCAAATGCATGTAACACAGTACCTTTCTGAGTAGCAAGAAATTTTGAATAGGCATCGGCAACTTTATCTTCGCTGTAATTAATCCAATGATATTTACTAGCTCCTAAAAAAGCGTGCTGTCCCTCAAGATTGGAATGATTGTTGAAGTTCATATAATACTTCCTCCTTGTTCTCTGGACAAATAAAACGAGAAAAAGACATCCTGTTCATTTGGTCCACATAATATTCTTGATTAGGCTGTTTATTAGCCGACGCGCTTTTTTTACATTCCAAAGAAGCCCACTTATCATTATAAAGAATTAGCAGGTCTGGAATACCTTGAATATAACTCGCATCATTCTTCATAACGATGCATCCAGGAAAAAGTTTCTTAAGCTCTTTAATTAAATTAGCCTGGAATTTGTTTTCTAACATTTTGTAAGCTCCTTTCACAAATATCAAAAGAGAAAGTGAATGCTGTTAAAAATGCATATTTTACCTCTCTCCTCATAAAAGGGAATGTATTTTTCGCGCGCAAAAAAAGAGCATAAAAAAACAGAGACACAATTAAGCATCTCTGTCTTCAAAAATATATTTAGCTGTTATTTCTCAGATACCTTGTTACAATCTCCTTTCTTAAATATATGACTGATTGTGTTTCTTGCCTTATCAGTTACTTCTGAAACTTTTTCTTTTCTGTGGTCTTTACGTTCCTGTTTCTCTATTGCTTTCTGTTCTTTAAGTTCAGCTTTGGCTTTCTCTTCATCTTCAAAAATTTTTATACTAGCATCAATTACTTCTTGAGTTATGTATTTTAAATATACAGTTGTGCCTTGATTTACGGATGTGCCTTGCTTAGGACTCGAAGTGATAACTTGAAAATCAAAGCAGTCCTTATATTTCTTATTTGCATCTTTAATAACCATCTTGCTTTCAGAATATTTTAATCCGCTATCAGATAGTAATATTTTTGCCTGTTCCAAATCTATCGGAAAGTCTTTACGATATAAATCCGGAATTACAATTTTAGTATCGGTTTTATCAGTTGCATCCTTAGATTTGTCCATTGCTTTTTCAACCATTGGTGATGCTGCTTGAACTAATCCTGCCACAGCTCCTATTGCTCCAAGGATGCCAGAATAATTTTTGTTTGATTTATTATTAGTTCCCATAACACTTGCTCCTCCATATATCCAGAATATCAATATGGAAACGCAAAATAAAAAGTGCGCCCCATCTGAGAGACGCACCGAAAAAGGCATCTCCCATTGTTGCCACACAATCTTGCTTTCCGTCTAAGGGTACAAGTAAAGAGAGAATACACTTTTTACCAAAGTCATTCCCTTAAACGTTTAGCAATATATGATTGTGTGGCTCTTAAATTATACCATAGCTGAAACTAAATTTAAAGTCGCTTCTTGAGCTGGAACTACCTTCTTGGACAAAAACCCAAAAATTTTTGCTAATTATATATAATTATTAAACTTTTTCTTCACATTAGAGTTGAAAAAAAAGTGGGTTTTTGACCAAAGTTGGATATCCAAGAATTCGGAACCCGCATAAATACTGGGTTTGCGGGCATTCGGTCTATGGACAAAAACGTTTTAAAAAGTGGGCAGAAAACCCAAATTTTTGACCAAAGTTGGATATCCACTAAATATTTTTCGCACTTTTGCCCAAATTTTTCAGTCTCTGCCCGTTTTTATTTTTTCAAAAGTGGGCAGAAAATGACCAAAAATGATTAAATGGATATCCAAGAATTCAACCAATTTTTATCAATTTACCCGGTATGTCTCAGTAAATTATGCTGCATTCTTAGTCCTCTTCTTAGAATTTCAGCCTTTGGCATACCATATTCAGTCGATAATTCATCTAAAATCGACTCCTCACTGTCCGACAAACGCAATCTATACTGCTTATTTTTTACTTCTCCGTCGTCTCTAGGCGGTCTTCCACGCTTATCCACCTGCAAATTTACCTCCAAATCTTAAAAATTTCTTCTGTGATACGGCATATTTCTACGGAATATTGGAATATATGTATACTCTGCACGAACGTAAAAGTCCCTATGACATCGATAATCTGTCATCTTTATAGGATTTCCAGGCTCAACGACTTTAGATAAGCTTCCGAAAAGTTCCCTTAATCGTTCGGCAAATTTTCTCATAACCTCCTTAACTTTTTCCCACACATCACATAATGTCTGTAAAATATCATCATATTCCATATCCATTATAAAGCCTCCTTTACATCATAAACACGACTTAATGACACTTTGGTTATTTTTCCATCTTTTTGAACCATTGCGTAACCTACGCCCAAAAATCCAGCTCCAATCTGCAATAATTCATAAGTATCAGTATTTAATTTACATTTGCTACAATCATCGACCACGTTACACATTTCCTGAGTAGCTAAACAAGCGGAACAGGTCGAGCGATCTGGTCTTACTTTACATATTTTCATATAGTTACCTCCAAATTTTACCTGTTTTACAGTCTTTTATAGCAATTCTTCCTTCGATATGAAATCCAGCCAACTCACATATAGTAAATATAGTATTTAAAAGCTTGTGAAAACGTTCTTCATCTTCTGGTGATGTTTTGTTTTCTACAGGTGTTTTCTCTACATTATTTATTGCACTATACGCAGTTGGGTCCGGATAACCTTCTGGATTTCTGTAACCGAACCCACTAATCATACGCATTTACTTCTCCTTAATTTGCTATTTCTTATTTTCCTTTTCCTTTTCTAAGTCCAGTAATTCCGTAAAGCCCTTATAATCAATCAATACACCTTTTTCTATCAAAGCTTTTGAAACTTTACCAAGCGTCTCCATCTTTGACTCATACTCAAAACTTTCTAAAATTCTAGTTGTAAGTGTATATACCAAAATAAACACCACAAACAACAGTATTAAAATAGGTAATAACTCATTAATTGTCATCTTTCATTTCCTCCGCTTCCTTATCGATTAAATTTTTCCATTTACACTTCTTGTTTGTACCATCACCATGAATATCATAACAATCCTCAATATTGCAGCCGATGCACTCATCAATTTCGCCACATTCATTTCTACTTGGCTCGAAGAATATGTAGTGAACAAAATTCCACCATATAACTAATCCAATGGCGAATGACGGTATCCCTACAAATATAATAAGCAGTGCTACACAAACACCAAAAATCTTTGCTAACATCCCGCATCCTCCCGTTGAACATTTTTTCTATGTAATGAATTTAGGAACTATTTTACAGCCTCTTCTGAGTTGTTATCAATAACGACTGTTGTGTTTACTGGCTGTACACTTTTGGCAATACTCTTCAAACTCGCATCTATAGACTTTAGAGTTTTTAAAATATCAGTATCATACTTATCATGTGTCATATTGTTTCGTTCTCCTTTCCGTTATGCCATAATTTCTTATCTGATAAATTCCACTCAAGAGTTGCTCCGCATAAGGGGCACTTTTCATCAATCTTCTTAGCTGAGTGCTGTACCTCTCGCCCACAAACACAATATCCATAAATTACAGCATTGATATGAGACTTCCAGTAGTCTTTTACTATAACTGTCAAAATATCACTCCTTACCCATAAGACTTCCTCTATATTTCATAAAATCGTCAAGTTCTTTTTCTGTAGCTTTCCGTTTATTACATCCGTCTACGCAAGTATCACAGGAAATCCAACTTGTAAGCATAGCCATATCACATCCATCACACGGATCTGGCTTCTTATGAAATATCTTTCTTAACCACTTCAGCATTAATACTTGTCTCCTATCTTCCAATGTTCTTATATTCTGTATAGACTTTATTCTGGCAGTAATATAAATTGTAATCATTCTGCTCTATATACCACCACAATTTTTTATGACCAGCTTTTAAATATTTGTAACAGTAATAAGTTTCTTGATAATGATTATCTACCATCTGTCTGAAACTAAGCTCGTCAATATCATCTGAATTCGCACAAAATACAGCTATACGATTAATAAGATCTTCTGTAAAATTCTCGGTCACTACAAACACAACCCTGACGATTGCACAATTTTGTCGTTTGATACTGTATAACTGCTCTAAGCTATGTAAGTGGTACACTACCCTGTCAAATGCATCATATGGTGCTCCAGCAACATTATGTAAACTCGTATGAAGTTCTATGTTTAAATCTTCTGTAATTTCAAAAAATTTATCATACCAGTCCTTGTGTTCACTATAATTCCATAATGGGTCTCCACCTCCAGATAAAGAAACCCAATTACATTGATTCCTTACAATTTCGAGCCACAATGAGTCCAAACCATTAATTGTTGTTCTAGGAATATCTAGGTTGTTATTCTTAACGATGCAATATGGACAAGTATAGTGACATCCAAAGTTGGTGATAATGCTTATATACTTATCATTCATTCCGCACCTCCTGTAATTAGCTCAGAATACGGAAGCTCTTCAATCCACTCGCAGAAGTTTCTCCATTCGTCCAGCTTATGATCTTTGCGAGATTTATAAATATTTGCCAGAACTTCATAATTTATCATAACATTACGTGTCTGGTTATAACTGCTCGGAAGAAGCTGAATCATCTGCCACCAAATATCTTTCTTAGTCATTCCCTTATAGCTCCCAGCATCATCAATCATTTTTATGTATTTTTCTCTATACCGATTAAGGGCATCAATTTCAAGTTTCAAAAGGTCGATGGATGAGAAACAATACTCGGTTGGAGCATACATTGGAAGCCATCTACAATCCGTCAAATGTTCACAGCTAAAATCATCCAGCGTAAACTCTTTCTCCTGAATCTTATGCATGGTACTGCAACTATTGGAAACAGTGCCAACCTTGTAAGTATCAAATTCTTTCCACCAATATAAAGGCGCTGTAATTCTCACATACACCGGCATCATCCTCATAAATTTTCTATGGTCAGTACCTGCATTGGACAAACGCTGCATTAGTTCTTCATCCATACCTCCTAAATAAAAATCAGTTTCCTCTCTACATGTCGCGCAATTATCCTGTTTTTCGCAAGCATCGCAATATCCTTTAAACATATAATTGCATACTCGGCTGTCACTCTTATCCCATGAGTTCATAGGATTTCGCATACCCTCAATAATAAATTCCATCTGCTCCGGACTCGCCAGAACTACGTGCTCTAATTTAATCATTTCTTATTTATGATCTCCTTTCCATATATCAACTCTTTTTCCCAAAAATTTTGCGTATGCTATTTCATATTGCGTCCCTTCTCCACAAGTTCCGTCTTTATGAGGAATAGCTACAATCCGAGTTGAATCTTCAATATTTTTAAAGCAATACATAATCAAATTTTCTTTATTTTCATTTGGCTGTTTTCTAACCATCGACACAGAATACCCAAGTCTAAGATAATATAAAGCCGCCTCTTCGATGGTATCTTCCCTAGAAAGCGTTCCTATAATATGAATATCACTCATATCATTACCTCCTCTCTTCCAAATTTTCCATATCGCTTACTGTGCCACTTCCTTTCACAATTCCACGAAATTCAACCACTTCTTCGGAGAGGCTGACAAAATATCTTTTTCCTTGATATTCCACAATATCTCCGAAGTAGTTGATATCCATTTCTGGTCGTGAAGCATATGCAAGAACATTAATTTTTGTAGTTCGATTCACTATCTTTTCCTTTCTCTATCCATCTTCACATCAATTGCTTTCTGCATATCTTCTGGTGAGATATTAAAAATGGACTCCAGAAGTTTCAAGCAAATATAAGCATCTGCCATCTCTTCTATGAGTCCAATTCTGTCACCATAACCTCTAATTTGTTTGCTAACCTGCTGTGTGAGTTCTGCAAATTCCTCCATAGCAATAGTGCAATTCAATTTCCAAGGTCTCTTATTTATGCTATTTCGTATAGCTCGTCTTCTCTCTTTATCAGAAAGTTCAATATTACTATTTAAACCTTGAATAAATCTAGTTCTGTTCATTCTCCGGCTCCTCTCTGAATTTTTCTTCCATCTCATCTAATTTGCTTGAAGCCTGTAATAAACACAAACAAAATACACTGAGAATAGATCCAAAACCAAATCCTAAAAGGAAATTAATCATTCTTTTCACCAGCTTTCTTTAATTGCTCCGCAGCCTCTTTTCTTGCATCATATTTGAAAATATCTATCTCTTCAAACTTATTATCTTTCTTAGCAAAGAAGCGGTTAATCTTAACCTTTTCACCGGTTGGAGTAATCACATAAAATACGCCAACTGTGTCAAAGTCTCCATTTTTTTTTGTATCATATAAGAAAGATTCACAATATACATAAAATGGTTTAGTTGACGGTACATAAGGCATACTAATAGGAAACATCTCATCCATAATCTTGTCAGCTAATCCGCTATGATATGTACTGTTCGGATCATGAATGCTCACACATACAGTCCTTGCTACATCGTTGTAACTAATTGAGCCGTCTTCTTTAACATGCTTGAACAGAGAACTCATTCGTTTGCACTGAATTGATTTCTCTCCATTTTTCTCAAAACTAGCACCGGCATCCCAAATATCATCAGTATCTACAATTGGTGTTAATGGCTTTCCTGCAATTAAGCGGTTAAGAATATTTCTAGTAATTCCAGTAATACTCATACCACTATATTCATCCTCCATAAGACTGTCAAATGCCTTTAATGCACTCCTGTAGCAAGCACATCCATACTTAGAAAATCCGTCTCCGTCATCGCCAGATTTCTCATGTTCGCAAGCCAACTTTACTTCATTTTCAGCCCATAAATCCATAGATGTCTTTTTTCTACAAGAATATAAAGATACATTCCTGTCATCGATATAAACATTCGCGAATATCTTTCTTGTATCTCCACCGAACTCTGTAATAATTTCCGGAAGATTCTCATTAACAGCGTCAAAGATAAGTCCTTTCTCTGAACACCAGTCAACAGCCGCCTTTGTCTGCTCCTCGTTTCTACAAGTCCAAAGAATAACCTTATCTCCATTCAGCTGGCAATTCATAAGGAAGTCAATAAGTTCCATGTTCGGCTCACCAATCTCCGGGTATTTGTTCTCGCATAAAGTTCCATCAAAATCTACTGCAATAATGTTCTGTTTCATTTATTTTCTCCTTTCAGTTTTCAATCCATTCGTTATCGATATAGTAAAAACCAAATACGCATAGTCCGATAACAATTATCCAAATCACCCAGAATAACCATAGTTCCCAATCGCTTTCCAAATAATCAACAGTTTCTTCAATGGTGCTGTTTTCATAAAATGAAGAATTATCAGATATGGTTTTATCCCGTAATTCAGTAAATATGGTTCCTATATATTCCGTATCAACTCCATAATACTTATGCCGGACATGACTTGATTCTTTTATAGTGTCAATATGTTCAGTACTTGGAAACTCTACCTTGTTCGATGGGAAGATGTGTCCTAAAAATGTAATTTCCGAACATCTTTGTTCTTCGCTTCCCGCATAGTCCCAAGACCAATAAGTTTCAGTTCTGGTATGTGTCTTTCCTTTAGAATCGGTTGTAGTGACGGTTCGTGTATGCATATTGTAATGTTCCTCTATTTTTTCTATATACATATACTCCCCGTTAATTTCTGGATATGAAACAGTATCTACAGCCTTCAAATCTCCATAAACGAACGCATAACCGACGTTGGTTCTCATCCCATATCCAAACAGATCAGAGCTTTCGATTTTAATAGCTTTATTGTACTTTTCGTTCCGATCCAGAATATAGTTTGAAATTCTACCAGAAATCACAAAACCAATAAGAAGCATCATTGCGATTATGGATATACTTGCCATAATCTCACGCTTAGTAATTTCAAAATCTCCAAAATCAAAGCCTCTATTTTTCATGACATCAATCTCCAAATAAATTTTGAGGCGCATCTACAGGAGCACCATAATCAAGGTACTGATACTGCTGCGTTCCATATCCAGAAATATTTAAAAAGAATCGAGTAGGAAATTTTCTAACATAGCGATTGTATTCTTTAATCTGCTTGTTATAATTTTCTCTATACTCAGCAATTAAATTTTCCGTAATGGATAACTCATTCATCAGTTCCTTATAATTTTCATTAGATTTTAATTCCGGATATGCCTCTGTAACAGCAGCGATTGAAGTGGTTACATTTTCTATACTGGTTGCTTTTTCCCTACCCTCGACAATAGCTGTAAGTGTTTCAGC
>ENA-OZGT01000328-OZGT01000328.1-human-gut-metagenome-genome-assembly--contig:-NODE-328-length-12957-cov-6.194311_pt1 | contig 12957 bp, 7 predicted proteins | sample MGYA00245118_ERZ653661 | MGnify/ENA primary metagenome ERZ653661 (study PRJEB26926, sample SAMN06165269) | human gut metagenome | biome: ENVO:00009003; feature: ENVO:2100002; material: ENVO:00002003... | reverse complement strand
GAGTCTCGTGGGCTCGGAGATGTGTATAAGAGACAGCTGTATACACGATAGATATTATGCCACAAATCATTACCAATACGGTTATTACCAGCCAAACCGTAGCTGGCTCTCAACTTCAAATCAGAGATGAACTTTATAGGCTTCATCCACTTTTCATTGGAAATTCTCCAGGCGATGGAACCTGCCGGAAAATATCCCCACTGCTTACCGGGAGCAAACTTGGTAGACCCGTCGGCACGAACCGTCAGAGTAGCATAATAACGATTTTTGTAATCATACAATGCACGTCCGAAGAAAGAAGCGGTTCTGTCGGGAGCACTTTTATAACTGGTACTCTGATTGGGAGTTCCCAAAGCAAAATTCTCCAACGCTGCCTCTGCCGTTACAGAAACCGGAAAGAGCTTTGCACTCATAAACGTATTATCGTTCTGCGCATGGTTAATTTCCTGTCCCAGCATTACATTGACATTGTGAGACTTATTAAACGAGTTACGATAGGTCAGCGTATTTGCCAAACGATATGATTCCTTATGGGTTTTGGTACGTTTAGCAGAAGGCATATTATTCATACCGGCAGCAGAAGCCGTACTGGACAATGGACCGTAAAACTGATTGTCATTTGCATGAGTCGTGCTTATTCCATACTCGGAACGAAATTGCAATCCTTTTATCACATCCCACACCAAAGCTGCTTTCAGGCTGAGAGCCTGTTCGTCACGTTTTCTGTAATTCTGTTTATTCTCTTCCACCGGAGTATATTTCTGGTTCAGGGAATTTCCATCTCCATCCAGGTTTTCCTCGTCATCATCAGGGTCGACGGCAACTCCTGCCGACAACCCATTGGTAGGACGAAAACGAAGCGCAGTAACGATATTTGTCCCCGAAGTTCCGGCACCATCGATAGTACGCGTACGATAAGTTGCATTTGTTTCCAGTTTCAGATTCTTGAACAACTGATGATTCAATTTCAGATTAATGTTATTACGTGTCAGTCCCGAACCAATCAACTGTCCCTCGTCTTTATTGCGGGTATAACTCAAATTGAATTTGGTTTTTTCATTACCGCCATTAACGGTTATATTATAATACTGCGAAATAGGATTACCGCCTAGAATTTCATCCTGCCAATCAGTAGTGTTCGTGTATTTGTATAAATCAATATCATCATAGTAGCCGAAATTTTTGATAAAACCCTCATCCGAACCTTTACGAATCATCTGATATTCATATTCGGCCATTACAAACTCATAGTTGTTCATTACCGGTATTTTACGCGCCAATGTACGCATCTGCAAATAGCTATTAAACTGTACGGTTGTTTTACCCATTTTAGGGTTTTTGGTAGTCACGATAACAACACCGTTTGCACCTCTTGCACCGTAGATAGCTGTCATTGACGCCTCTTTCAAAACATCAATAGATTCAATATCCGTTGGCGGAATACCGCTTAAATCATCTACCGGAAAACCATCCACCAAAAATAATGGTGAATTATCTTGGGTTATGGAACCACCGCCACGCACGCGAACACTGATTTCAGCATCCAGCGCACCATCGGCAGTAGTAATCTGTACACCGGCCATCTTTCCGGCTAAAGCATCAGCCACAGAAGCCGAAGCAACTTTGGATATAGACTCGGATGAAACAGATGCAATGGACCCCGTTACATCACTACGACGTATGTTACCATAACCCAATACAACAATTTCATCCAATACATTTGCATCCTCACGCATAGTTATATCCAGCTTCTTACCCTGTTGAGCCCTTATTTTACGTGTCTCATAACCAATATAGGATATTTCCAAATTTACGTTATCTGCAACATCCAACGAAAAACCACCGTCAATGCCTGTAACTGTTCCGTTAGTTGTTCCTTGTTCTCTTATAGTTGCACCAATGATCGGCTCCCCCGCATCATCTACAACCTTACCAATGGCTTTAATTCGTTTATTCTTAGTCTTGTCCCCCGATTGTATCTTCTTTACTATTATTCGCTTATTCTGAATTTCATAAGTCAGATTATTTTGTCCCTGGAGAATTTGCTTAACGACATCATCAATTGTCGCTTTGTCCGTAGATATTGAAATTCGCTTATTCGTATTTACATCCGCAGATGAAAACACAAACGAGTAACCAGATTTTTCTTTCAATAGTTCCATTGCCTCTTTTACAGTTATTTCCCTATTTTTCAACGATATACCTTGAGAAAAAGCGGAAATATGAAGACAAAGAGCTACTGAGGCTATTAAAATAGCCTTACTGAAGTTTCCCATAAACTTTTTGAATTTTTAATTAATGAATAGAAATAAGGTTTGGTAATAAATTACCAAGTAAAGCTGACTTCCAGACTATTGTCCGGGAAGCAAAATGCCAACGTCAGCAGGAAAAAGTAAATTTCATATAACTCCTGTTTCTCATGTTTTATTTTTTAAGTTCAACATTAATATAGTATATATACACCGTTTTCGTATTTATAATTCATTTGCTGGGTCGAAGCCATCACATCCAGAATCTTATCAATCGTATTGCCCGAAATACCGAAGCTTCCATAAAAACGCTTGTTACGTAAAGAATCGGCAACTTCCACCTTGACATTATAGCTACGCATCAGCTTCTTGGCTATATCTTCCAGCAGCTCTTCATCAAAGAAAAGTTCGTCGTTAATCCAAACATTGGCTTTGGCAGCTTTCGTACTGCTTTTTACCATTTGTCCGTTCGCCTTATTAAGAACCATTTTCTCGTCCGGAGTCAGATAAAGTTCAGGCATTTCCCTGATACCGTTCCTCAAAGCAACTTTTCCTTCCATCAGATTTACCGTCACCTCTTCATCATCCGGATAGTTCCTGAAATTGAACTTTGTACCCAATACTCTCAAATCCAACTCTTTCGTGTCTATCTCAAAAGGTACTTCTCCGTTCTTCATCACCTCAAAATAGCCTTCTCCTTCCAAGCGCAACCGACGGTCGTCTACTCCAAAGCCTTGCGAATATACAATTTTCGATCCTGCGTTCAACCATACCAATGTCCCATCCGGTAAATAGAGTTTTGTATGCGCTCCCATAGGCGCCTCTACAACCATATCTGCAAAGCTTTGTTTTACAGCCTGCTTTCCCTGCCAATACGCAGCAAATGGAATCATCAGAATCAATACAACTGCCGCCGCCCGCATAAATGTCTTCCATGAGAAGCGGAACATCTGTTTTTGTTTCTTCTCAGCCCCGACAATACGTTGCTTGAATAAAGAAAATGCCTTGTCTTTATCAAACTGCACAGCAGTATCAGCAACTCCTGAAGAAAACCAAACCTCTAACTTATTCCGTACATATTTCCGATTAGACTCAGACTCCAAACTCCAACTTTTCAGTTCGGCAAAAGATTCTTTATCCATTTTTCCCGAAAGATATCGAGTTATCAATAAATCTATATCAGTATGTTCTTCCAGTTGCATAATTCCGTTGCTTTATATATAAGACAAAAAAATCAAGAATGAGGGTAGTCGAAATTTTATATTTTTTCAAATATCCATAAAAATATAAATAATCAATAAATGCAAATAGTTGTCCAAACGCTTTTGAAGAAGAGATAAAGCATTCTTTATATGATACTTAACCGTATTGATGGAGATTCCCAACTCTAAAGCAATCTCTTCGTACTTTTTTTGTTCAAAACGACTTTTCTTAAATACGGTACGACATTCCACAGGCAGTTCTTCTATACTGTGGGTCAACTCATCTTCCAACTCCCGTTCGAGCAATACACCCAAGGGCTGATTCTCTTCCACAAAAACAGAATCAAGAAAATCCATATTTTCCGGTAACATAAAAGATGAGAAATGCAGTTCCTCACGATGACGCAAGGATTGCAATTCATTCAGACAACGATTACGTACAGCGCGCATCAGATAAGCACGGACAGAATACGTGATTTCTATCTCCCGACGATGCTCCCATAAATAAAATATAGCATCGTCCACCACCTCTTCCGAAAGAGCTGCATCATTCAATATCTGATTGGCAAAGCGGCAAAGCAGAACATAATGATGTTCATAAATGTACTTAAATGCTTCTTCATCCCCCCTACGTAAATGCTCAATAATTAATGTGTCTTTCATAGCCGCCTCCATTTATAGGAGAGCAAAAGTAGTCAAACTTAGACAACTACACAATCATTAAGAAGATTTTTCAGAAGGAAATATTTGTTTCCAAAAACACATTTGAATGCACTATAATTAGTTCTTATGTCAATATCTTTTATATTTTACACCATCAAAAACAGTTTTCTACCGTAGTTTGAAATCTTGCATATAGTTGTGAGTTATTTCTTATTTTAGTATCTTTGAACCATTGGAAACAGCGCCAAAGATAGAGTAACCATAGCTAACATTGTTGTGATTTGCTTTCATTTTAGTATCTTTGAACCATTGGAAACAGCGATAACTGGTATTGGTGTTCTACGAGAAAAGTTGTGATTTGCTTTCATTTTAGTATCTTTCCTCTAAAAAACAAATAAGACCACCTCCCTCTCTTTCGGCTTGGCAGATGTATCATTCTTTTTGGCATGTGTTGTTATGGGAGACTACTCTGTTTAGTCTCCTGTTTTATATTACTTTCCTCTTCGAACTCAAAGTTCAGACTGGCTTTCAATTCTTTATTGATTTCTCAGACAGTTTGCAAAACGGAGTTTACTCTACCACAAAGATACGGTCCTTTTCATCAATAAAGTTTAAGTTTATGCTGCTTGCATTCTTCTTTTATATTCTGGATTGAAAGCCTCTTTTTTTGATAACATATTCCAAATCAGAACAAGTAACTTCCTTGCAACTGCAATTAGTGCTTTTTGTTTGCTTTTTCCTCGTGCCAATAATCGTTGATACATTTTCATGAACCTACTGTCTTCTGTTCTAGCCGCACTCCAGGCTGCTTCCACCAATATTTTACGAAGGTATTTATTCCCATGGGTGATTTTTCGGGATTTAATTTTTCCTGCACTCTGGTCATTACGCGGTTTAAGGCCTGCCCAACCTACAATTGCGGATGCGGTTAGGAACATCTTCATATCCACTCCGATTTCAGCAATGATATTGGCAGCACTCTCTTCCTTTATACCCGGAAGAGTTTGAAGCAATTCTAATTCTTCGCAATAATGCGCTTCGCAAATAGCCTGCATTTTGGCTTTATTTTCACTTTTGTGTTGTTCCATCTGCATACGTTCGTCACGATACTGACGGAGTATATCACGATCCGTATCAGATACAAAACCATTAAGAGAATCTTCGACAACCTGTCGCCCGTGCTTGTTCAAGGTACGTTTATGAATTAAAGTTACCAATACTTTCGGATTACTCTCTCCCGATATAATGGCGTTGACAACCTTTTGATAACCTTTACAGGAGATGCAGGAGACATAGTTGCTAATACGGATATTACAGCGTTGAAGAATCATATCCATACGTTGTTCCGCATGAACGATGTTTTTGGAGAGTTCATGATTGCGACGCTCATATTGGCGCAAACATTGAATCATACGATCCGGAACGTAACTACCACGAATCAAACCTTTCTGCAGAACTATAGCTATCCACTCAGCATCCTTGACGTCACTTTTACGACCGGGAAGCTGTTTGATGAAATAAGGATTGACAAGTTTCAGACTAAAGTCAACAGACAAAATATTCCAAATTGGAATCCAATAGATACTTGTACTCTCAAGAGCAACTTCACAAACATGATGAGAAACAAGCAAATCACGTAACTTATCCAGCTCAGGAGTCAATACACCAAAAACAGATTCGATTTTTGAACCGTTTTCATACAAGATACACATATAAATGCTATCTTTGTGAACATCAAGACCACATACTCGTCTCATAATAAGCCAATTTATAGGTTAATAACTGGAGACCTAAAGATAACAAAAAATTGTGTACCAAGAGTACGAATAAGGCGAAAGAGAGGGAGGTGGTCTTGTTTTTTATTGGACTGGCATAAAAATCCAAGGTTTTTATGTAAGTTTGAACCATTGGAAACAGCTCAGTAAAGAGGACCTGGCGCAAGTTGTGGGTTGTGATTTGCTTTCATTTTAGTATCTTTGAACCATTGGAAACAGCATGACGTTCCCAAATACGACTGTCAACATCGTTGTGATTTGCTTTCATTTTAGTATCTTTGAACCATTGGAAACAGCTCATTATTAATAGTAACCTAATATACAAAGATTTATATTAAATATTAGAATTAAAAAAAGATGTAGTTTCCCCCAAAAAAATCCCGCCATATAGCGGGATTTTCTTTTCAGAATAATTCTAACTGTTGTCCGGGAGTATTCACATCTATAGTCTTTTTCCCATAGAAAAGTTCTATACTCCCAAATTGTTTGTCTGTAATACACATTATTCCAACATTTCCATGTTCAGGTAAAATCGATTTGACTCTTTTTATATGTACCTCCGCATTTTCACTACTTGCACAATGACGAACATATATAGAAAATTGAAACATTGTAAATCCATCTTTTTGCAGATTTTTTCTAAAATCTGCATATGCCTTTTTATCTTTCTTTGTTTCGGTAGGCAAATCAAATAGTACAAGTACCCACATAACACGATATTCGCTAAACCGTTCCATTACATCTCAGGATAAGATATTCTGCGCAACTCACCGCTGAAACATTTATACAGAGAAGCTGTAGTTTGCCCAACAGCTACCATCAACGGACTACGTTTTCCCGAAATAATAGTATCCAACGTAGGAATAGTAAGCAGTTGTACTTTTTGTTCTTTAGCCAATTCTCTACAATTTATTTCTCCTCCCTTAATCATATCATATACCAACCTATCCACATAGGGGCGATAAGGCTCCATTATATCATCTGCCAGGCAATAAGCATTATAACGGTTGTGATGATGTATTCCCAAAGTGGGCAAAAGTCCACTTGCAACCAAACCACGGGCAACGACTGCCCGCAAAATAGCATACCCATAATTCAACAGATTATTAGGTGGAATACCTTCCCTATCCCTTGTAAAACCTTCTATCTTAAACAATTTTTTCCAATAATAAGCAGCTGCACGAGCCTCCAAATTGTCCGGATCTCCACTTTTCACATCAGTAGCCCATATCTTCATACACTTTATTTCCTCTCCAACACATTTATTCAATACCGCTGCCTGATTTTCTATTTTAGCTTTTACCGTTTGTTGCCAAAGTTGTTTCATTAATGGCAAAGAAGCACCAATTTGCTGTCGGAACCTCTCATTTTGTGTCGTATTTCCATACAAAGGAAGCATCAAACCAACCGGCATACTTTTAGAATCGCAAGTTATAACTGCACAATTCTTTTCAAGTAAAGCCTCCAACACTCCCGAAGTAATGGTTATCTGCTTGTTATCCAATACCACTATCCCAATATCCTCTATCGGCTTAGTCACCTCAGATATTTGCTTGAAACCCTCGGACAAAGCACCGTTTTTTATGACCTCTGGTAATTTAATCACTAACTGAGCATTTTTCAAAGAGAGATAAACTGGACTTCCAAAATAAAATGTTTTCTTAATCATAGTATACAGATTTTAAAGTTATTCATTCGTTGTTTTCCTCAAAAGGAAGTTTTAAGGTATCATCATGATTATCTGAATCCAACAAAAATTGTCGGAAAAAATAATACTTCTACCTAGTTCTTTTTCAGCTTGTTCACGCACTACTTCAACAACATTTCCACCACACTGTACAACTTACTTTTCAATAGTAAATGTATATGGTTTTTCTTTCTGAGAAATTTCCGTAGTGACGTGTTCGCCAAGCATCGCGAATATCAATTCTAAATCGAGCATATAGTCACAAAGGTTCTAATTCTTCTTTGTCAGTCCTTTATATATTTTAATCCGAAGGGCTTAATCCCAACGTTGCCTTAGATATTTCTGGCGTAAGAATAGCATAGTCACTTTTCCATAGCTCCCCTTTCTTTCCACTCATCCGTCAAATTCTGATGAATGGTAGGTCCTCTCAAACGTTTGTCAATCCAATCCTTTGGATAACCTTTCTGCTCATACAGTTCTTTCATACACTCCTGAACTAATTCCGAATTTTCTATTTCCTATACATTTGTTACCAAAGTTTTTCTTTTTTTCTGTATCTGTCAACATTTCTACTTGGGGACAATTTGTCCCCAGATAAGTAGCCAATTCTTCATCCCATTTTCGCATCTTCTTCAAATAGTCCGTAGAATTCACGATATCAGCCAACACACCAACTACATAAACAACTGAAAAGTACCACTGTTGTTCTTCTTCATTCCACATAGAACGGATTTTCTTTTCTTGAAATAACTTTATACTATTCATTTATTCTATACTTAACTTCTATTATATGCCCCAATCTATCAACTCTTATAGGAATACATATTTCTTTTATTGACTCTTTAGCATCTGTCAATTCCACTTTATTTAATGAAGAATATTCTAATTTATCAACTATTACATTAGCAACATTACAAGGGACTCCATACAGACGATTTCCTGTAAAACTTACAATTTTATAAATCCTCCCCCTATCTATTGGTTCATTTATCCTACCCAACTCCCGTTCTTCTTCAGTTGGCAGATACACCAAATCATTAGGAGATAACCAAAACAATAGTTTATCCCCTTTATCGTTTCTATCAGGAACAGGAATAAGCCCTTGTTTCTCACGTTCTATAGCCACGTCTAAAGGGACAGTCACATACGTCCTTTTTCCATTTTCTGTTACATAAATAGCAAAAAATAAATTAGTACCTTTAGCAGCTCCTACCCATTTAGTTCCTTTATTACCTGATACACCAACGCTAAATTTATTTCCACGTGATTCATACACTCTCACCTTATATATTGGCTGATGCTTTTTTCCATCATTCAACTGTAAAATATTACGATTCATTTCTTCTATTCCTTCTGCAGAAAAAGCCCAATCCGCTTTTCCCCCCTTTACAGATAAATGATTCAAAAGAATTTTCTGTATGCCAGTGTCCGTTACTGATTCTTTTATTTTCTTCTCATTGAAAGTTGAATCAAGTGATTTACGTACTGCGACCAAAGGTTCAGAAGTATTTTCTGTAAAATAATAGACTGCAACTTCAGCTATGTCCAAATCTTTCCAAAAGAAAACATTCTCTTTGAAATATTTTTCAATTTTCTTCTTATCATATTTATATGATAACAATTCAAGAACCTTACCTTTCACTCTCTTATCAACAATCATAGTAGGAGTATCCAAAGCTACAGACAACCGTACCCTTTTTACTTTTCGCAAATTCACCGCCCCAAAAACTGTATCCTTATGCATTGGCTTACGAACAGCCCAATTATCACCAATTTCCTGTTTTTTATAAATACGATTTCCTGTTATATCAAAATGTTGATAAATATTAGTTGTTTTATTTATTATACGTAAATTCTGCTTTAAACTAATCACTATTTTATCCAATGCCTCCCTTGTATCTTGCGTAAAAGTATTCCATGGCTTCTTTATAACCCATCTATAATTACCACCACCATCTACTCTATTCTTATCACACAACAATCTCTGCAAATCATAACGGGAAATATTGGTATTCCGGCTTGCAGACTCATTACTCAAATAATTCACATGATTCCGCGTAGCGCAAGCTATCACTATTGCATCCATAGCATGATGCCTATGGTCAATACGCTTCTTGCTAAACCCTTTCTGATATTCAAGGGGTAATTCCGTCTGAAAAACTTTTTTTCCATCTTTATTCTCCCAATGTCCAAAGCACTGTGTTCCAGTCAAAGCGTTTAAACGTTCAAAACGAGGATATACAATACAGTTCCAAACATCATTCATTCCCCAATCCTTTTTCAACCTGTCCGTCACGTTTCCCGTACAAACTAACACATTTCTTGAAACAGCCTCTGGTTCATATCCATCATTATCATTCTTTTCACGAACAATATTCGATAAAAGCCCTTTGACAACCTTACTGATATACCGACTATCGTTCAATTGGCGTTCAATAAATTGTTCGGGAATATCATCCATCAACAATTTCTTCATTTTCACGCTTGATTTAGCATATTGTTCTTTTACAAATCGTTCGTAACTATCCACAGAAAGAATTTCTACCTTTTTCCCAAAACCCACTTCAACTTTCTGCCCATGATGATTCTTAATAAACTCATACCCCAATTGATTATCTTTCAGTTTATTCACAGCAGATTCACATATCACTTTGTTAGAAAAAGAATCATCAAAATAGCGAGACTGAGGAATTATATGTTCTATCTCATACGCAGTCGTGAACAATTTTCCTAAAGGTATCAACTCACCGGTATAAGGCGAACGATACTTCTGCTCCAGCCATAATTTATAACGTAAAAACTCTGATTTTGTCGGTAATTTGCTATTATTGAATTTTTTCAATATTGCATCTATATCTTCCGGAATCGGTTCTTCTCTTTTCAAAACCGTATCCTCATAAATTCGCAATATTTCTTGCTGACTTGGTGAATAGGGACGAATATTCTCAACCTCATATTCCGGATTCATAAATTCAACAAGTAATGTCTTTATACGTAGATTAGCTTTTTCATTCTCTTGAATTTGTGCAGTCATTCTTTTTCGTTTGTCCGCAGGACTCTTCATCTCACGTCCTAATTCAATATGAATTTCATCAATTTTCCCAACCTGTTTCCAAATATCCCTAACAACCCTCAGTGTTTCTGTTATCACCTGTTCTACAATAGGATTGCGTAGTGAATGTTGTTTGAAAGAAGCCAAATAAGCATCAATATCCGCCGGAGTTTCCCATTTAGCAATTTCTTTATTTTCAGAATGACGATTATATACAACATAGCAAGCCAACCATAGCGGAAGTCTCTTAAAACAATATATATCCGACAAGTTTATCGCCTTTTCTCTAACCTTAGCAGCTATATTCCTATCATACTCACCTGTTATTATCCTTTCTATCCTATCTCTCGTCGCATCATCAATCAAAGATGTATCCCAATACTTTCCACATCTCATCAAAGGCAACAATTTCTTTATTGCCTTGGCAGAATATGCTCCATATTCAGATTTAAAAGGAGGAAATTTTTTGAATACTTCTACAAAAGATTCATTTAATCCGTTCTTAACTGCAAAGGTTCGTAAGGCTTTCTCTATTTCCTGCTTATCACTTACAGAATATAAAATATGCCACAAGACTGTTTCTTTCTCATCTGACAAAAAATCAATACTAACGCCGACTTTCTCCAAACGGGAAAGAATCGCATATCTCGTCTCATTACATGGATACAACTTATCCTCAACATAATTCCAACGATAATTATCGATTTCCTTTTTCAATCCAAATTTTGGATATTTCAGAAAAGCTTTCTGATCTATTTCCTTTCGAGAATTCAACCAATCAAATAAAGCTACATAATCATCTTCTGTTCTCAAAAATTCCGCTGTCACATCCACATCTAAATGTAAAGTTCCATTTACTTTTTTTTCTTTTTGATATACCCGAATATTTGAAAGAAAATGCCATAAACGGAACTCCTGAAAAAGAGGGTGTGACTTGGCTATGCACTTTAAAGGAGCTTTTTTGATCTCGCCAGTTTCTCGGTTTACATATTCATTTTCTTCATAAGGACAATTAGAAATCAATGTTTTTTTAGTTTTCAATGGTCTTTGATAAAACAAAATATCATCTATTAACAGATAAATAAAATCCCTGTTAACTATATTTTTCCGTCGCATCTCATTACCCGGATATAATGCTTCAATACATCTCATATATAAATCTCTATCCCGTAACTCTGCATGAAAAGCACATTGTTTCTGCAAAATCAAATTCAGTTCCTCCTTGTAAAGCTTTCGTTCCACTGTCTTCACCAGTTTCCCTATTATTTTTTGTTGCGGTTTCTGTAACAAAGTATCATAAATATAACTTCCAACCGTTTTACGAGTATTGGCTATGTCTGCCTCTGTTCTTTTCTTTATCAACATCCAATCATCCTCTTTAGGAACTCTGAAAGAACGCTTCACCTCACCATATTTATCAAACTTGGGAGTACCGTCCGGATTCAAATCAGTAGTTACGATAAACTCTTTTACCTGATTCTCCCAATCCAATGGAACATTACTGCTTCTACGATATATCCACCCATTTTCCAAGTGCACATTATACCATATGTCCCGACCTTTCTTTTCATCAGTCGCTTCTACCGACAATACTTTCAATGCATAAAATTCAACAGATTTTCCTGCAGCATCTTCCTCTTCTTCTCCTCTAAGCTGATAATAACCACGTTTCTGATTAAAATTCAAAAGAATCCATGCCAACTCTTCTTTACTTATCATTTCTGTTAAAGCTTTCTTACGGAGATAGTAAATTGTCCAGTCATAAGGTACTTTTTTACCATCAGACACTAATGAAGGCTGATGTTTTGCAAAATCTGCTAGCATCTCATTAAATGCTGCTTGAAATAAAAAAGTATATTTTCCTCGTTCATCTATAAGCCACGGCAGTTTAGGTTCACAGTTTGTCAAAAACTGTCCGGGATGCTTTTCAAAATCTATTTCTTTTAAATAATGTTCCGGCAAGAAGCCAAGAATCTTCAAAACTCTATGCAATCGTTCACGGCGTAGCAATTGTCGTTCCCTCAAACGACGTACCCCTCTAAAATGAGTTCTTTCAGCAGTCTGTGATATAGAACTTCCTTTGTCAAAATCTCCCAATACAGCGGAATCCATCGGAATAATTCTACTCCCTGCCATTTTTATCCAAATTCGTTCGGACTGTTTTTCTATTACAGAATTTATTACAGCCCATCCTATGCTATTACTCCCTAAATCAAGTCCAAGTATCGTTTTCATAATATTATTTTTTAATACGCTATTCAAAGTTATTTTTTTTATTAATACAAGCATTGTTTTTTTCATTTTTATTTTATAGTTTTGCCAAACTAAA
>ENA-OZGT01000324-OZGT01000324.1-human-gut-metagenome-genome-assembly--contig:-NODE-324-length-12991-cov-4.770949_pt1 | contig 12991 bp, 8 predicted proteins | sample MGYA00245118_ERZ653661 | MGnify/ENA primary metagenome ERZ653661 (study PRJEB26926, sample SAMN06165269) | human gut metagenome | biome: ENVO:00009003; feature: ENVO:2100002; material: ENVO:00002003... | reverse complement strand
ATCTACACCCTAGAGTTCGTCGGCAGCGTCAGATGTGTATAAGAGACAGGGGCTTGTGCAACCACGGAAAGACCTTCTTTGTTTTTTGTTATCCATGCTGCTGCCGATGACCATACACCGCCTGTGCCAGCTTCCTCAGCGTCGGCATATGCTGCAACAATGGTTGAAAAACAAGCCGTCATTGCGCCGAAAATGCGTGCGCTAAGCTTTACACCTTTTTCTTTGATCTTTTCAATTATTTTTCTCATAATTATTCCTCCGTATTTGTTCTTTTGTTTTTTGACGTTACAATAAATTTCAGCGTATCGTTCCAATCCTTGCCGTAAGGCGGTATGCTCACTTTTACAGTGAAGTTTGCAGAATAGTCAGACATTAGCTTTTCTGTTGCTTGACGTCCTCTTTCATCATTATCAAGACAAAAGACTATCTGTTTGATCCGAGGATCATCAGATAGTCTTTGTTTAAGTGCTATATCAGAGCAGCCTGATAGTGATACCCTGTTTATTCCAAGCCAACAATCAGAACGATACATTTCAGACATTCCGACTGCTGCACACTGTTTTTTCATTGAAAGCTGCATTAAAGCTCCGTGAGATAAAAGGTCTATGGGTGCTTCAAACACATAAAGCTTTGTAGGGTCATAACCATACGCATTTGGTTTAGCAGGGATATAAAAGCTGTACTCTTTCATACTTCCCTCAATGTTCTGAGGATAGTATTTGTTGTATGTGTTTGTGATCTTTGCTTCTGCAAACTTCATTGAGCCAAACTTATCGTAGCCGCAGAAAATAGCTCGCTTTTTAACATCGAGGTATATGAGCTTATTGCTGACACAATAATTTATTATGTCAGCTGGAAGCTTTCTCGTTATGTTAAGATAAGCGTAAAGCTCTCGCCATTTGCCCTGCATGGGCGGCGGAGCTTTAAATTCTGCCTTTTTAGTTTTTTTCTGATAATGCTGTTCACTGAGTACTGCTTTTCTCATTTCAGGAGAAGCTCGTATACTGGCGTTGCCTATTAGACGAGAAACAGCTTCTTTAAAATCGTATCCGTCAACCTTGCAGAGCCAGTCGATAGCACCTTTTCCGTAAAGATCTCTTGAATACCAGTGCCAGGTATAGCGGTCTGGATTGATCTTAAGACTGTCATGCTCTATCCCTATATACCAACCGCCTGACGATTTAAAGCTGAAACCCTCGTGGCTTTCGAGAAATGTGACCATATCTGTTCGCCGTGCGGCTTCAAGTTCCTCTTTAGAGTACATGACAAAGCTTTTGCCTGATTCGTATCTTCTGTCTATCATATACCCTCACCTCCTCTCGCCCGTATACTGGCGTTGCCTATTAGACGAGAAACAGCTTCTTTAAAATCGTATCCGTCAACCTTGCAGAGCCAGTCGATAGCACCTTTTCCGTAAAGATCTCTTGAATACCAGTGCCAGGTATAGCGGTCTGGATTGATCTTAAGACTGTCATGCTCTATCCCTATATACCAACCGCCTGACGATTTAAAGCTGAAACCCTCGTGGCTTTCGAGAAATGTGACCATATCTGTTCGCCGTGCGGCTTCAAGTTCCTCTTTAGAGTACATGACAAAGCTTTTGCCTGATTCGTATCTTCTGTCTATCATATATCCTCACCTCCTCTCAATGTTTTATAATTTAAGCGCCTTTGGCTTAAGCTTTTCCAGTAAGGAATTATTCTTGCTTGTGTCAGTTTTGCCGCCATTAAACACATAGCTGCGGAATTGATCGCTTTCTTTTTCAGACAGATTATAGATCTTTGTATCTGATGAAGCGATGAGCTTGCCACCCTTTGATACTACATCACACCATTCTGATTTTTCATTAGTGCCGATCAATGCCTGATATTTATTGTTGTGAAACCTAAATTCTATAGCACTTTCAGGAGTGTGGTTTTTATTCTGCGAATTTCCACTGAGCTGTGCATTGACATATTCAAGACGTTTTGTCTTTTCGGCTAATTCTTGACCATGCTCAAATGGTTTGAGCATATTTTGCTGAGCTTCTGAAAGATCCTTGTTTGCTTTTTCAAGCTGTTCTTCAAGAGAACACAGCTTCTGATTTATCTGTATTCCTGCAAGATTTTCAATTCTTCTGACATTTCCCACGCCATTATCTGTGGCAACGTCACATGAATAAGTAAGCTCTCCGTGGAGAACAGCGATACAAGGCGTATCAAGCTCAAAAAATGTATTTGCTGACGGATTTCGTTCTATTGTGACTTTAAAGCCACGATACGTTCCAAGCTCTATAGGCTCACCTGTGGCAGTACATTTTGCCATTGCCACGGCAATTTGTTCTCCTGCATTTTCTCTCTTATCGTATCTGACGCCGCCTATTGTCATTTCAAACTCCTTGTTCAGCGCCTGCTGTTCCTGATATTTAGACATATCACTCTTGGATTTTGCGAGAAGTTCAGAGTAATGTGTTATCTGCTTCGGCAAAGTTTTCTCTGCCAACTCCTGCATTTTGTAAATTGACTTCTTGTGTTCTGCTTCAAGGGTTTTCAGCATTGCAACATCATTGTCAAGCTGTATTTTCTCTTTTATCATAGGATTACCGCTCGCTATAGCTTGCATTTCAGAGTATGTAAGTACCATTTCGTCAACATCTTCTGAAACTCTTGCAGGGCTTTTTGAGGTCAAAATCTGATTTATAAATTTCGCCTTGTTTGTTATAATGCCCATCATGTATGCGTCAAAGGTTTCCTCTGTAAGATAATGATATATTCCTACTTGTGAAAATCTGTTGCCTTGCCGTATTCCACGTCCGTCCTGCTGGGTAAGGTCTGATGGTTTCCACGGTATATCAAGGTGATGAATTGCGCAGATCCTATCCTGAATATTTGCGCCAGTTCCAAGCTTTGAAGTGCTTGCGATGATAAAACGTTTTTCGCCTTTGCGCAGGCTTTTGAACATTTCGTCCCTAGCCTTGTCTGTCTTTGCGTCGCCTGCAAAGCAGATCTCTTTCTCTGGTATTCCACGCTCCATAAGTGCCTGTTTTATAGCTTTATACACAGAGAAGTGTGTTTCGTCCTCGTTGATAGCGATATCACAGAATACTATTTGAACGCCTTTTTCTGTCATAGTGTTTTTGTAGTTCTTTTCGAGGTTATCGATAAGCTTCATCACTTTGCTGTCTGGTGCAGGCTGAGCGTCTTTGAAAATACATCTAGTGTCAAGACCGAGCAAGCGTGCTTCATGAGTTATTTTCAGCATATTGTCCTGCCGTGGGTCAACTGTGCCGCTGTGTATCGTTTCAGAACGTGTGGCAAGCTCTTTCATGTATGCTTTTTGACGTTCGTCTGGCTTTGAGGTCACTACTATCGGCTTGCCTGTTTCAAGCTTTGGCACAGGAAGTTTCAGCATATCCGCTGTTTGAATATCAGCGAATTCCTTATACATCTGCATAAGCTCAGGTATGTTTACGAATTTGCTGAAACGATTCTTCATTTGAAAGCCGTTTCCTGCAGGCTTTATCTCTAATTGTGATACAACTTCACCAAATGTGCTTGCCCAATCATCAAAATTCTGCAATCCTGCTTTTTCAAGAAGATCTGGTCTGAGATAACGCTGCATGACATAAAACTCTACCATAGAATTGCTTATAGGCGTACCTGTGGCAAAAAGTATATTGTTGCAGCCGTACTTGTTGTTGAGATACTGAGTTTTCATCAGCATATCCTCTGATTTTTGTGCTGCTGTTGTTTGTACGCCTGCCACATTTGACATTTTTGTAGAAACAAAACAGTTCTTATAGTTATGTGCTTCATCACATACGAGATAGTCAAAGCCGAGCTTTTCAAAACACAATGATGAGTCTTTTGGAGAAGAAAGCAGCTTTTCAAGCCTTTCCTCTATGTTTTTCTTTTGACGTTCAAGGGCTTTTACTGATGTTTTGTCCTTTGTTCCTGCTTCCGATATTGCACTCATGATATCGTGAAGTTCTTTTTGCATGAACTGCTCTTTGTACTCGTCTGACATAGGTATTCTTTCAAACTGTGTAAATGACATTATCACGGCGTCGTAGTCACCAGTAACACATCTTGCAATAAAACGCTTTCTATTGGCTTTGGTAAAGTCCTCTGGCTTTGCCACAAGCAGTTTTGCATTTGGATAAAGCCGCAGCCACTCACTTGCCATTTGCAGCGTAAGGTGCTTTGGTACAACTACGCAGGCTTTGTTTATAAGACCAAGACGTTTCTTCTCCATTACAGTTGCAACCATTTCAAAGCTTTTTCCTGCACCAACTTCATGTGCAAATAGCGTGTTTCCACCAAGCTTTGCACGCATTATAGCATTTGATTGATGTTTCCGCAGCGTTATTGATGTGTTCATGCCTGGAAAGGTTTGATGTGAGCCGTCATACTCTCTGCCCCTTATGGAATTGAACAGATAGTTGTACTTTGCAACGTATTTTTCACGCCTGCCCATATCTTCCCACAGCCAATTTCTGAATGCTTCTTTCATTAGTCGAGCTTTCTCTTTTGCAAGCTGTGTTTCTTTAGTGTTTATCTCGTACCATACCTTATCGCCCTCCTCTCGTCTGTCACGAACTAAAATATCACGCTGATTAAGAAGATTTTCAAATATCTGATAGCTGTTCATTCTTGATGTTCCGAATGTTTCAGTGGCAGCAACTGAGCGATCAGATGTTTTACCCTCTATTTTGTATTCTCCAAGCTTTGTTCTTGTGACAGGGTAGTAATAGGTGTTTGCGTGTGCATACTCGTTAAAAAAATTGTTGTAATCTGCGACATCGATCCAGTTAGCGCCGATCCTTACGGATATCTCGCTGGCTTCAAGGTCTTTTGGCACAACTTTCATCAGAGCTTCTACGTTTTTGTTGTAGCTGCTGTCAATATGCTCCGCATGATCTCTAGCTATTCTCAGCTTATCACGGATATTGCCTGACAGATATTCAGATGACTCCGTATAGCCTGAATATGGGTCATTGTCTTTAACTTTGGCAGGATCTCTGAATATTTCATCACCAAGGTCAGCAATAACCTTTTCAGGCGTAGTGTCTGTGAGCTGTGACATATAGAGAATATCGACCTTGCCCAATCTGTCCATTGACACTTGAAGTGCTTCTAGTGCTGTATCAACTTTTGAAACTGGAATATCTGGAAGTATCGTTCTCTTTGTGAATATTGCAGCCTTTTCAACTGTCTTATTTTCCACGTTGACAACTTCAAGTGCTGCTAAAGTATTGTAGTCATCATCATTAGAAAAGCAGCGTGAATTGGCGCTGTCCGTAATGTTTCCGAACTTTGTTCTGAAATTGTCATATGTGCTGTTGAGCTTTTTCTGAAGTTCTGCAAGCTGTTCATCAGTGCAGCCGTCAGCCTGGGCATTGATAAGCTCCATAGTTGCTTGCCTTAGAGTATGAAGCCCTTTCATGCGTTCAAGCGATTTGCCTGTTTCTGTGACCTTGACCATTACTTCATTTTCACGGAAATAAAGATCTCCGTCAACAATGGTATGAGTGAAGTTCCTGACAGTTGGATCAGCAGGGAGTATCTCAGCTGTCCCATTGTCAAGCTCAGTTTCCACAGTATCAATAACGCCGTCTATTTTTGAAATGGCATTTATGAGCTGCTGTGCAAGGGGAGTGTCACTGTTTGCATAGCAGGTCGTTACCTTGCTGTCTGCACCATATTTTCCTCGCATACGCTCGTCCCACGCCATAGTACCAAGTACCATATCAGGGTTATCCACAAAATATTGATTGCAAGGAATGCCGTTGGCTGTTTCTGAAACGTGTACCCAGTCTGGTATAACAGAGGTCATTGTTGTTCTTTTTTTCAGAAAGATAATATCTGTTGTAACACTGTCTGCGTCTTTAAACGTTCCAGAGGGAAGTCTTACTGCGCCTAAAAGGTCACAGCGTTCGGAAAGATACTTTCTTGCTTTATCATTTTTCTTGTCCATTGTGAATTTTGAAGTCACAATGGCAACAATTCCTCCAGGCTTTACCTTATCTACTGCTTTTGCGGCGAAATAGTCATGAATTTTGAAGTGGTATTTGTCATAGGCTTTGTCTGCAATGCCATAATCTCCAAAAGGTATATTACCTATGACCACGTCAAAGCTGTTATTCTTGAATGTTGTTTTTTCAAAACCTTTTATCTGAATATTATCCTCTGGATAGAGCTGCTTGGCTATTCGTCCTGAAATGCTGTCAAGCTCAACTCCGTAAAGTTTTGAATCTGCCCTCATTTCATCAGGCATTTTTGCAAAAAAGTTTCCAACGCCCATGCTAGGCTCTAGGATGTTTCCACCTTCAAATTGAAATCTTTCCAAAGCAAGATATACGCTGTCTATGACTTCTGGCGGTGTATAGAAGCTTGTAAGTGTAGATGACCGTGCTGCAGTATATTCATCTGCGGTCAGAAGTTCTCTTAAACGAGTCTGCCTTGCTCCCCAACTGTCAGCAGAAACATTCTCAGTATCTGCAACAAAAGCCTGAGCGGTTCCGCCCCAACCTGAGTATCTAGCCATTATCTTCTGTTCTTCAGGTGTCGCAAGCCGCTTTTCACTCTCTATTTTCAGCAATGTTTCAATAGCAGCTATATTTGCGTCACATCGAGCAGCAGTTCCGCCCACAACAACATTATCAGGGTCAAAGTGGTATGTGCTTGCCTTGACATTTTTCTTTGGCTTTTCTACCTTTTCGGTTTTGACATCTTCTTGCGGCGTTTCAAAGAGTGATATCTGTTCATCAGATGTGGCAGATATATGGGTGCTTTCAGAAACAGGCGGTATTGTCTTTTTTTCTTCAGAGAGAACATTATTATCGATTGTAGGCGTTTCATATGGTATAGGTTTTTCAACCTCACCATTTTTTATCGCAAGCATTTTCTTTTCATAATCGTCGATCTGTTCTCTTGTGAAGTAGGCGTTTTCAGGCATTTTCTCATACAGCTCATTGATCTTAGCTATCTGCTTTTCAACAGTTTCCGCCCACAAATGCTTTTCTGCACCTGTTTTCAGATAGTAATCACAATCAAGCTTAAGCCTGCCCAAAAGCTTGTCTATTTCAGGCTGTGTTTCATTTGTAGGTGTAGGCACTTCATCGACCAGTTCTGCCATATGTGCGGCTTTTGCAGCTTCAAGCTCAGGTATGATCGAGCTGTATATTGAGTATCTTTTCAGAAAATCAATAACGCCGCCGTATCCGTCACCTGCGTCCTGGCGTTCAGTGATCGTTTGTCCGTCAGGCATATTGATAGTAAACTTGACCTTATCATAGCCCATAAACTGTGAGAATTCGTCATCAGCGTCTGCTTCATACCATGCTTTTGCTGAACCGTACTTCTCTATTGCAGCCTTTGCTCCTGCCACCATTTCACTGTCAGCCTGTTCCATGAGCGTGTCAAATTCTGCAACACTGTAGGTCTTGCCGTCCTCAAAGTAGTTGCTTTCGCTCCATTCACAGGTTATCGTAGGCTCGGACAATGCCGCAGAGGTCTTGACACCATTTGAACTTATATCGGCACTATTTTCTTGTTGCTTACCCTTGACAATATTGCGACTTTGGTGTATAATAATATTAGAGTCAAGATTGTTTATCGCCTCAGGCAATTGGAGCCTTTGACACGAGAACAGTGCTTGGCTTTTTTCTTTGTCCCAAAACAGAATATTATTTGATTTTGCAGCACGTTCAACATAGTTTGCAAACCCATTTTCTTTTCCATAAATACTTGTGATAAAGTTTGATGATACATTTTCCATTTCATAAATGCCTTGCCCATTTGGTTTAACACTTACGATTATCGGTGCATTATCATTATCAACGTTATTTAAACAAATTACTATACTTTTATCAGCACTTTTGTTTGGAGAAAGTGAGTCCATTATTATGGCAGGGCTTTCTAAAAGATGTGGGATATTACATATCTGTTCTAGTGTTAAGCAGTGCCAATGTGCATTGTTCGGGGATTTTTCATGTAGAGCGTCTTTTAAATGTCTTTGCGTATACAACATAGGAAGCCGATCACAGCCGATATCCACAAGAATTTGTGGTGTATCACAAACCTTTAGATTTGAGTATTTTGGGAATACGCCATTTAAAACATCATTTATCTGTTCAGCAAATGTTTTTTCACTCTTGACAACTCCAGAGGAGTCTGTTATACTGCTTGTAGAGCTATTAGGAACAGCAGGGCGTAGCTGGTTTTCAGCCAAACCTATAATTCTTGATGGTTCTATTTTTTTGTCCTGTTGAGTAACAGAATTATTCTTGTATTCAATATTTTCCTGCTGCGTACCCTTGACAATATTGCGACTTTGGTGTATAATAATATTAGAGTCAAGAATGTTTAAGCCCTTGGACAATTGTAGCCCAAGCACACTGAACAGTTCTTGGCTTTTTTCTTTGTTGTAATAAAGAACTTTGTTTTGTTCTACGGCACGATTAATTTGATTTTCAAAATTGTTTCTGCCATGAAAACTCATTACAAAGTTGGATTCGACCAATTCTAAATCATATTTAGCTTTGCCATTTGGCTTTATAGCAGCAATGATAGGCATTTTTTCGTTGTCAAGTTCAGATGTTACGATTATTATGCTATCATTTCTCGAAAGGGAATCATATATAATCACGGGATTTTCAAGTAACATGGGCATTTTTTTGATTTGTTCTGCGTTCAATCCGTGGTAATGTATGCTTTCACCTGTATTTCCTTTCGGCTTGAGAGCGTCATGCAAATGCCGTTTCGTATAAAACATTGGAAGTTGCTCACAGCCAACGTCAAGCAATATTTGAGGTGTATCACATACTTTCAAGTCATTGTATCGGTTCGCGTTTCCTGCAAGTACATCATCGACCTGTTCAGCAAATGATTTTTCACCCTTGACAATTCCAATTGAATTTGTGTCAACAGAGTTATCCTGAGCTTCAACCGCTTGAACGTTCTTCTTTGAATGCTCTATTACAGCTTTATCAAGATATATCTGAACATCATGTGGATCTATCTGTCCGTCAACTGCCTGATGAAACATCTCAAAGAATGTTTTTATCTCGTCTACCGTTAGCCGTTCATCGACCTCGTTAAGAACAGTAATGGAAATTCCCTCAGAAAAGCCCTGCTGCAGCATGGCTTTTTGTTCATCACTATAATCATGGTGAGAGAACATATCTGACAGTTTCAGCCGACCATTGAGCTCATTTACATATGTATAGTAATCATTGAGTATGCCCTTTGGATCGAGTGTTTGCTCAATGACACTCTGAGCATAGTAATCAGATAATAAAGATGATATATGCCGCAGTTCGTCGGGCGAATATCGGACGCTTACCCAATGCCGTATGTTATGTTCACCATTTTGTGCAGCTGCCACCACAGCCTGTTTTAATGCAAGTATCTGTTCTTGCGAAAACTTAAGCTTTATAAGGTCTTGGAGTATATCATCAACCCTATCAGACGTGCTTTCTTGCTTTGCGGTTTTGGCATTGTCAAGAGCTTCGTTTTTGCGGTCAATTGCGATAACTTCTTTTTCAATTTCAAACAGCGTGTCTTTGGCAGCGTGCTGAACAGCTCTGCTGAAAAGAATCATATCTCTTGCATTTTTGATAAGGTCAAGAGCGCGTACATCAACATCGGTATGCAGATCTATTTTACCTGAAAGATTACATCTTTGAGAAACAACGAACTGCACCACAGAATCCAGTGAATGGCGGTATACCTCAGCCTGTTTTGTGTCAAGTCCCATTTGAGATATTGCATTTTGTACTGACTCAGCAATAGGCGCAGAATTAATACTGTTTGATGTCATTGCTTCGATACATTCTTTGACCGATCCTGCGTTTATATTGTATCGGTTATTAAGCGTATTGAGTAGCTCAGGTGTATTGCGGTCAGTAAGTGTCCACATCTCAGGCAACTCTTTGCCGCCTGTCTGAGTGACATCATATAAATATCTGCAAGTGTGATTTTTGCCAAAAACAGCAACGCCGTGAGAGCCACGTCTTACATATCGCCCTAGACGTCCCCATTTCTTATACTCAGCGATCTTTGTTGCGTTTCTATTCTGCTGATATACTAGCACAGCGTCTGAATACGGCTGCTTATACATCTTTGCAGAAAATTTGAGATAATCAATGTATTCCTGCTTATTGTTCCTCAGCTGCTCATTGATTTCAAACCATGCTTGTTTTACAGCTTCATACTTATCGTGCTTATCCATTTAAGTTTCCCCTCTTTTATTTTTCAAGAATATTTAAGAGCCGCTCCAAAAGCGCTTTATTCTTGCCTGTATCTGTCATATCCATGATGTTGAGCGCATATCTTACGCCCTCAACAAATCCTAGATCGTGAGCGTCATCAATTACATTCGCTTGTAGTTCACATTCTTCCTCTTGCAGCTGAATTAATCGCTCTCGCCGCCCTTTGTAGGTTTTCACCCAATGGGTCTGAGCATTGTCTGTTTCGTAATCATCTTGAAATTCTATCATGATTTCTTCCAAGATATCAAACTTAGATTTCTTTGGCGTTTCAGTAATCATTGTGGTTACTCCTCTCGGTTATATAAAAAGAGCGTATGAATTTCTTCACACGCTCAGGTTTGCGATTTTAAGTTGTGTGTCACTGTTACACACTTATGCATAACAAAAAAACTAATAGTCTGAAATTAATAAATTCATGATTTTGTTTCATAGATACCTCTGTCTGCATTTTAGAAAGCGGTATCACTATCAGATAAGTCAAGCTCTCTGCAACTGTTATCATCAAATATAATTCTTCCGTCAGCGTCATACTCAACAAAACTACTTTTTTCCTCATAGTCCCCTATCAATATCATGGCTGTTTGTAGCCCTGTAAAAGTCACTGAGCTTGTGTATATCTCATGAATTATCTCTTTAAGCGTTTGCTCCTGCGTCATACCAAAACGTTTTGCAATGCACTCAAGCTCCTCACCGTATGATAAGTCGTCTTTGATTATTTCAATTTCTTTTTGCATTTTTCTCACTCCTGTTCTTTTAACCTTATCTCCACATATTTTCTAACATAAACCGAATTTCTGTTCGGATAGTTTTCGCTTTTCTGTAAGAACTCATATCCGTCTTTTTCAAGCTGTTCTGTGAACTTTTCAACTTCTTCTGGTAAACCCTCTATGCGTACTTTTACCATTCTTATCAGCTCCTATCAAACTTTTATAATAAGGAATGCCACAAAAGTACATATGCAGCTCATCAAATGAGTGTTGCGTATCACTGCAATAGAACTTGTCGGGTATTCTTTATTGTGTGTCATATTGTATATGTTCTTTTTAATGTAGCTTACATTCAGCAGAATAATAACCGCTTTTATCAAAAGCCATATGACAACGATCTTTGTCTTAAGAAGTGTATTGCTTTTAAAATACACTTTAATAAATCCAAGCATTAATGAGTTGATAAACAGTAGGAATATCAGTAGTCTTGGATTTATGGGTGTATGGTTATTCTCGTTCATTTTTAGTATACCTTAATCACTTGACTGGCGTTAATTTTATTGTATAATTAAAGTTGGAAAGGGGGTGTATATAGTGTACGAACACATTAAAGATTTGTTTTCTTTATCCAGACAAAACAAATTTTGTGCATTTTTGATCATACTGACTTTACATATATGTACAATTAATGAAAAATTTCGGGCAAAGCTCGATTGGCTTCTTTATACCAAATATCAGTTGTATGGTTTAGTTGAAATGCTTGTTTATGCTTTTTGTACATTTGCTGTGGTGCTTATCTGTGCAAATATTTTATGCAAGGGGATGTTTCATTTGTGTTTTTCAATCGAATGTGATTATACCATTCCCCAGATGTATGAAATTCGTCAAAAATATCAGTGTTTGCTTAGGTTTGGAAACACAGCGGAAGTGCTTGTGTTACCAAGCTTGTTAGTAGAATATTTCTTATTGACAATTATGTCTGTTCATAATTCGTGGGAATACTCTATGAATTATGCGTTAGATCAAATTTCAATATTACATCAAATTGCTGTTTTATTATCATTTTTGCCTTTTGCCATATTAGATGTCTATGAAAAGAAAATAAAAAAATAGTTATCCTAAAATGTTAGCGCCTGCCCCGTTGCAGGCGCTTTTTTCATGTATGATAATCAATCCCCTTTACTGCCTTTTTTCAGACAGTATAAATTATCTTTCTTTTCGCTTTCGGCTGAACATCAGGACCGCAGCTCCTGCGAGAATGATAGCCACGCTGCACAGTGCTGTTCTACCGTCTGTGTCATTGTCCGTTACGCCTGTGTTCGGCGTATCAGGAGCTTTCTCATTTACCATATCTGTGTCAACAGTCTGTGCATATGCCACTGTCACCTGTTTGGAGTCAGCCACAAGATAACCGTATGGAACTGTGCTGCCGTCCTCTGTGATAGTGTATGTGCCGATAGGAACGCCCTCAAACTTCGCAAGTCCGTCCTTGTCAGTGGTTGCCTCAATGCGTATCTCTCTGCCAGTATCGGAAATGCCTGAAAGGATAAATCTGATGCCCTCAACGTTCGTCATATCAGCAGTTTTCTTATGAACCTGAATCGTTCCTGTCTGCTCTGTGTTCAAAATGTCAGTATCAACAGTTTCGGCATAGGTTACTGTGACCTCTTTTTCGGCGGCTACAAGATAGCCGTATGGAACGGTCTTTTCGTCCTCAATAACCATGTATGTGCCTACCGGTACGTTTTCAAAGACAGCTACGCCGTCTTTATCGGTAGTTGCAGGAATGTTTATCTCACGTCCGCTGTCTGATGTGCCCTTCAGATAGAAGGTTATACCTGAAATATTCAGATCACCCTCTGTTCTCTTGTGTACCTTGATAGTACCTGTCTGCTCGTTGTTGATTATTTCTGCGTCAACAGTTTCTGAGTAGATAACAGTGACCTTTTTTTCATCGGCAACAAGATAGCCATAAGGAACAGTTTCTTCGTCCTCGATAACCATGTACTGTCTCTTATACACATCTGACGCT
>ENA-OZGT01000296-OZGT01000296.1-human-gut-metagenome-genome-assembly--contig:-NODE-296-length-13446-cov-5.707639_pt1 | contig 13446 bp, 10 predicted proteins | sample MGYA00245118_ERZ653661 | MGnify/ENA primary metagenome ERZ653661 (study PRJEB26926, sample SAMN06165269) | human gut metagenome | biome: ENVO:00009003; feature: ENVO:2100002; material: ENVO:00002003... | reverse complement strand
ATCTACACCCTAGAGTTCGTCGGCAGCGTCAGATGTGTATAAGAGACAGTCGGAAGAGTAGTTAGTGAATTTTTGAATGTCTGCTCGAAGGCAAGGAATTTCAAAATTCCCAAGTTTACAGAAGAGTGAAAACGGATACCACCTTTGTAAGGACCAATGGCATTATTATGTTGTACGCGGTAACCCATATTTGTCTGGATGTTACCTTTGTCATCCATCCACGTTACACGGAATTGATACACACGATCAGGAATACACAAACGTTCAATCAGGTTCACCTTGTCAAATTCGGGATGTTTGTTGTATTCTTCTTCGATTGTACTTAGCACTTCCTCTACCGCTTGATGATATTCAGGCTCATTGGGGAATCTTCTTTTCAAATCTTCTAATACCTTAGCTGCATTCATAATCTACTTCTTTTTATAATTGTTAATTAATACTTCTTGTTTCTTTTGATGGTGCAAAAATATAGATAAGAATTGAAATATGCAACAAATTATAAAGAAAATGCGTGTAAAAATATCAATATGTACAAAATGCAAGCTAAAAAGCGGATAAAAGATTATTTTCCTCTTTCCTTGAGATATTTTAATAGTGGAATAAAGACTAAAGCTCCCGAAATGATAATGGATAGTATTAAAGGCCCGTCAATATGTTCGCTCCCTGTTAGAATAATATAGCAAATGGCAATCCATAAAAGGGCTAAGGTTACGATTTGTGGGAGGGAAAGCGGTTTTCTTCTCATAGTATTGTTTTAATGAATTGAATATATTTCACCACAAATAGCCTTGATTTACACAGATAGAATTTGCTGGTACTAACAAGCATGATTAATAATCTGTGTAAATCTATGCAATCTGTGGTGAAAGTTATTTATTTTTCTTTCTTTTTCTTGTCAACGATGGCATCAATAACCGCAACCGCAGTGATGTTTACAATATCGCGTACAGAAGCTTCACAATCAGTGAAATGAATAGGTTTGTTCAATCCCATTTGTATCGGGCCGATTACCTCGGTTTCACTCATAGACTGAATGAGCTGGTAAGTAGCATTGGCAGAACTTAGGTTCGGGAATACTAACGTGTTTACTTCTTTACCTTTCAAACGTGTGAAGGGATATTTCTCATCACGTAATTTAGTGTTCAGTGCAAAATTGACTTGCATTTCACCATCTATAGCCAGTTCCGGATATTCTTTCTGCATATAGTCCACCGCATCATGTACTTTAGCCGGGCTTCCTTCTGTATCTGAACCGAAGTTGGAGTAAGACAGCATGGCCATTGTCGGAGTGTGATTAAAGAACTCTACCGTTTTCTTCGACAATTTAGCGATGTCAATCAGTGTGTCGGTGTCCGGGTGACGGTTAATCAGGGTATCGGCTACAAAATAAGTACCTTTCTTTGAATTCAAGATATGCATTGTACCGAAATGTTTGTATTCCGGTTGGATACCGATAACTTCTTTCGCTACCTTGATTGTGTTGGAATATTTGGTATATAGACCGGTGATGAATGCATCGGCCTCTCCGGTTTCAACCATCATCATACCAAAATAGTTGCGCTCGAACATTTTGTCGTTGGATTCCTGAAGGTTGGCTCCTTGGCGTGCGCGTTTTTCCGAAAGGATGCGGGCATAACGCTCACGACGTTCAGCTTCACGGTCATGACGGAGGTTGATGATTTCAATTCCTTCCAAGCTCAGATCCAGTTCTTTTGCCAGTTTTTCAATGCGTTCGTCATTACCTAATAGGATAGGATGACAGATACCTTCGGCTTTGGCTTCTACGGCAGCTTTTAACATGGTAGGATGGATACCTTCGGCAAATACCACCCGCTGTGGGTCGCGACGGGCTGTTTCGTAAAGTTGACGGGTCAATTTGCTTTCTTGTCCCATCAATTCGCGCAGCCGGGTCTTGTAGGCTTCCCAGTCGGTGATGTTTTTGCGTGCCACTCCTGATTCCATTGCTGCTTTTGCCACAGCCATGGAAACTTCGGTAATCAAACGAGGGTCAACCGGTTTCGGAATGAAATAATCAGGACCGAAAGTAAAATTATTCACATGATAGGCTTCGTTCACTACGTCGGGAACAGGTTGTTTTGCCAAATCGGCGATAGCATGCACGGCAGCCAGCTTCATTTCTTCATTGATAGCTTTGGCCTGAGTATCCAGAGCTCCGCGGAAAATATAAGGGAAACCGATTACATTATTGATCTGGTTAGGATAGTCTGAACGTCCGGTAGACATCAGTACATCGGGGCGGGATGCCATGGCGTCTTCGTAAGAGATTTCCGGAGTCGGATTGGCTAATGCGAATACGATAGGATGATCTGCCATACTGCGGACCATATCCTGAGTCAGCACATTACCTTTTGATAGTCCTAAAAATACGTCTGCACCTTTAATGGCTTCTTCCAGTGTATGTACATCGCGACGGTCAGTAGCAAAAAATTTCTTACTTTCTGTCAAGTTAGGACGGTCACTGGTTATCACGCCTTTGCTGTCTAGCATTAAAATGTTTTCTTTCCGTGCTCCTAATGCTACATACAGTTTTGTACAGGAAGTGGCGGAGGCTCCGGCACCGTTTACTACGATTCTTACATTTTCAATTTTCTTTCCGGCAACTTCCAATGCATTTAATAAACCGGCGGATGAAATGATGGCTGTACCGTGTTGGTCGTCATGCATTACTGGGATATCCAGTTCTTCTTTCAGCCGGTTTTCTATCTCGAAACATTCGGGAGCCTTGATGTCTTCCAGGTTGATACCTCCGAAAGTGGGAGCGATGGCTTTTACTGCCTGAATAAATTTTTCGGGGTCTTTCTCATTCACTTCAATGTCAAAAACATCAATACCTGCATAGATTTTGAAAAGTAATCCTTTACCTTCCATGACAGGTTTTCCGCTCAATGCACCTATGTCGCCTAGTCCTAGAACGGCTGTACCATTGGAAATAACGGCTACTAAGTTGCCTTTCGCAGTATAGTCGTATGCAGTTTGCGGGTCTTTCTCTATTTCCAGACAAGGCTCAGCTACTCCGGGAGAGTAAGCCAGTGACAGGTCTGTTTGTGTGCTGTACGGTTTTGTCGGTACAACTTCAATTTTTCCGGGCTTGCCTTGCGAGTGGTATAGCAAAGCAGCTTCTTTGGTAATCTTGACCATAATCTTTTTCCTTATAATTAGATATCGTTTTAAATTGGTGGCAAAAATATAAATAAAATTATAATTTGAAGCCTAAATACTGTAAAATGATGTCGAATTGATGATTTTTTAAGTGTTGATTTTGACCAATGTGAAAATCAGATTTCATTCTTTCGTATTTTGCTGGACAAAGATAGCGAAAAAATAGTTTCATTCATGTCCGTATCATGTATGAGTTGTAATATGGTTTGCTTGTTTAGATCTGGAAACAGATTGAATATATATGGAATATATTTTACATAATTAATATCCTTCTATATGCGCACGTTATTTATAGTTAAAGCTAATGGGCTAAGCGAACAAATGCCGGAAAAATGACTAATTTTGCGGCAGTAAAAACTAATTGGGTTTAAAAAGTTTTCTATAAACATCTGTTAATTCGACAAATAAGTAAAGTTCAATAATATTAGTTATGAAAATGACAGTAAATAGTATGAAATGTATTTCATGGAGCCGCCTCGCGATATTTACGGCGGCAATGACCGTTTTAAGCAGTTGTGGAGGCGGTCAGAGCGGTATGAAGTTGGGTGATGACGAATTTACCGTCGTGGCTGTACAGTCTACAGCCAGCCAGCAGTCTACTTCTTATCCCGCAACTATCAAAGGTGTTCAGGATATCGAGGTGCGTCCTCAGGTTTCCGGCTTTATCGTAAAGCTTTGTGTGGACGAAGGTGCAACGGTAAAGAAAGGCCAGGCGCTCTTTCAGATCGATCCTACACAGTATGCGGCTGCCGAACGTCAGGCAAAAGCTGCTGTAGAGATGGCAAAATCGAATGTCAATACGCTATCTTTGAACGAACAACAGAAGAAAAATTTGTATGATAAGAAAATTATCAGCGATTTTGAGTATCAAAGCGCAGTAGACCAATTGCTTTCTGCAAAAGCCAGTTTGGCACAGGCTGAGGCTCAGTTGACCAGCGCTCGTCAGAATTTGGGCTTCTGCACAGTGACCAGCCCTTCAGATGGAGTGGTGGGTACATTCCCGTATCGTATTGGTAGTTTGGTGAGCCCTTCGGTAACACAACCGTTGACTACCGTGAGTGAAATTGGTGAAATGTATGTGTATTTCTCTATGACTGAAAAGCAGTTGTTGGGTTTGACAAGAGCCGGTGGCACACTGAAAGAACAACTGGAGAAGATGCCGGCTGTAAAATTGGAATTGGCTGACGGTACAATGTATACTGAAGAAGGTAAGATTGACGCTGTAAGTGGTGTTATTGACCAGACTACCGGTTCGGTAAGTATGCGTGCCGTTTTCCCGAACAAACAGCTTGTATTGCGTAGTGGTGGTATGGCTAATGTAATTTTCCCTTATACTATGGAGGATATTATTTTGATTCCTCAGTCGGCTACACAGGAAATTCAGGATAAAAAGTTTGTTTATGTGCTTCAGTCGGATAATACATTGAAGCATACTGAGATCAAAGTGTCGAATTTGAGTGACGGTAAGAATTATATTGTTACCAGTGGTTTGAAGCCCGGCGATAAAATTGTAGTTGAAGGTGTACAGACGTTGAAGGACGGACAGACAATTACTCCGATTACTCCGGAACAGAAAGAGGCGAAATATCAACAACACCTGAAAGACCAGAAGGAAGGGAATATTGCCACGGCCTTTAAATAATCAGTATAAAATAAACAGATTAACTTCGTTTATATAAATAAGGTATATAGAGAATGAAACTAGATAGATTTATTAACCGTCCGGTGCTATCAACGGTAATCTCCGTCTTGATAGTTATTCTGGGTATCATCGGACTTGCTACATTGCCGGTTACGCAATATCCGGATATTGCACCTCCTACGGTGCAGGTACGTGCCACCTATACCGGTGCGAACTCCACAGCTGTATTGAATTCGGTCATCGCGCCGTTGGAAGACCAGATAAACGGTGTGGAGAACATGATGTATATCCAGTCATCAGCATCCAATAACGGTGCTGCCGATATTAACGTTTACTTTAATCAGGGAACAGATCCGGATATGGCGGCTGTTAATGTGCAGAACCGTGTTTCTATGGCACAAGGATTGCTGCCTGCTGAAGTAACCAAGGTGGGTGTGACTACTCAGAAACGCCAGAACTCCATGTTGATGGTCTTTTCATTGTATGATGAAACCGACTCGTATAATATTGAGTTCATTGAAAACTATGCTAATATTAACTTGATTCCTGAAATCAAGCGTGTAAAGGGGGTAGGTGATGCTAATGTGTTGGGACAGGATTATTCTATGCGTATCTGGTTGAAACCGGATGTGATGGCGCAGTACAAACTGGTTCCTACTGATGTTTCGGCAGCATTGGCCGAACAGAATATTGAGGCGGCTCCGGGACAGTTCGGTGAACGTGGTAATCAGACTTTCCAATACACGATCCGTTATAAAGGACGTTTGCAGCAAACGACTGAATTTGAAGATATTGTTATCAAGGCCTTGCCGGATGGTAATGTACTTCGTTTGGGAGATGTGGCCGATATAGAATTAGGTCGTCTGGCTTATACATTCAATAATATGGTAAATGGTCACAAGGCTGTATCTTGTATCGTCTATCAGATGGCAGGTTCTAATGCTACCGAAACTATTTCCGATTTGGAGAAAGTGCTTGCAAAGGCACAGGAATCACTGCCGACAGGTTTGAATATCAATATCGCCCAAAATGCCAATGACTTCTTGTTCGCTTCTATCCATGAAGTAATCAAGACGTTGATAGAGGCATTTATCTTGGTGTTTATTGTGGTATATATCTTCTTGCAGGATATGCGTTCAACGTTGATTCCGGCTATTGCCATTCCGGTGGCGTTGGTGGCTACTTTCTTTGTACTGAAACTGATTGGCTTCAGTGTGAACCTGCTGACTCTTTCGGCGATGGTGCTTGCCATTGCGATTGTGGTCGATGATGCCATTGTCGTCGTCGAGGGGGTTCATGCCAAGTTGGATCAGGGATACAAGTCTTCCCGTGAGGCTTCTATTGATGCCATGAGTGAACTGGGTGGAGCTATCGTTTCTATTACGTTAGTCATGATGTCTGTGTTTATTCCGGTAAGTTTCATGGGAGGTACTGCCGGTACATTCTACCGTCAGTTTGGTATCACCATGGCGATCTCTATCGGTTTTTCAGCTTTGAATGCATTGACTTTGTCACCGGCACTGTGCGCAATTTTCTTGAAACCGCATGATGAGGGACATGGAGCAAAGAAGATGACCCGTGTAGAACGTTTCCATACAGCCTTTAATGCGGCTTATGATTCTATATTGAAGAAGTACAAGAAGCATGTAGTATTCTTTATCCATAAGAAATGGTTGTCATTCGGGCTGGTTGCCGCTTCTATCATTTTGTTGGTATTCTTTATGAAGGTTACTCCGACGGGTATGGTGCCCAATGAAGATACCGGTACCATTATGGGTGCGGTGACACTGCCTCCCGGTACTTCACAGGAACGTGCAATGGAAATCTTAAACCGTGTAGACAGCTTGGTGGCTGCCGAACCGGCTGTAGATTCCCGTACGGTGATTTCCGGTTTCGGCTTTATTGGTGGTCAGGGACCTTCTTACGGTTCTATCATTATTAAGCTGAAAGATTGGGAAGAACGCTCCATGATGCAGAATTCGGATATTGTGGTAGGTACGTTGTTTATGCGTGCGCAGAAGATCATCAAGGATGCGCAGGTATTGTTCTTTGCTCCTCCTATGATTCCGGGTTATTCGGCATCCAGTGATATCGAGTTGAATATGCAGGATAAGACCGGTGGAGACTTGAATCATTTTTATGATGTAGTTTTGGACTATATGGATGCGTTGAAGGCACGCCCTGAAATTAATTCGGCCCAGACTACCTTCAATCCGAGTTTCCCCCAATATATGTTGGATATTGATGCTGCTGCTTGTAAGAAGGCAGGAATCAGTCCTAGTGATATTCTGACTACCATGCAGGGATATTTCGGTGGTTTGTATGCTTCTAACTTCAACCGTTTCGGTAAGATGTATCGTGTTATGATTCAGGCGGAACCCGAAGCGACCAAGAATCTGGAATCCTTGAATAGTATCAAGATACGTAATGGGAATGAGATGGCTCCTATTTCCCAGTTCGTTTCTGTCAAGAAAGTATATGGACCGGATGTTATCGGCCGTTTCAACCTTTATACGTCTATCAAAGTGATGGTGGCTCCTGCCAGTGGCTATACTTCCGGACAGGCTTTGCAGGCTATTGCGGAAGTTGCTAAAGAGAATTTGCCTACCGGTTACGGTTATGAGTTGGGAGGTATGGCTCGTGAAGAGGCATCTACCAGTGGCAGTTCCACAGGTATCATCTTCATTCTGTGTTTTGTATTCGTTTATTTGTTGCTGAGTGCACAGTATGAAAGTTACATTCTGCCGTTGTCCGTATTGCTTTCAGTACCGTTCGGTCTGTTGGGTAGCTTCCTGTTTGTAAACGGATTTGCAGCATTGGGAAATATTCCGGCTTTGAAGATGATTTTAGGAACCATGTCAAATGATATTTATATGCAGATTGCATTGATCATGTTGATGGGATTGTTGGCGAAGAATGCCATTCTGATTGTAGAGTTTGCTTTGGATCGCCGTAAGCAGGGAATGAGTATTTCCTGGGCTGCGGTTTTGGGTGCGGCAGCCCGTTTGCGACCGATCTTAATGACCTCATTGGCCATGATTGTAGGTTTGATTCCGTTGATGTTGGCTATGGGAGTTGGTGCTCATGGTAACCGTACTTTGGGAGCTTCGGCTATTGGTGGTATGTTGATTGGTATGATCTTCCAGATCTTTATCGTACCCGTATTGTTTGTGGTATTCCAATGGTTACAAGAGAAATTCAAACCGATTGAATGGGAAAGTGTGGACAATACAGAGGTTGAACCCGAAATTGAACAATACACCCGTAAATGAACAGAAGAACAATGAAAAAGATAATAGGATTATGTTGCGCGACGTTTTTATTAAGCGGTTGCCACATCTATAAATCATACGATCGTCCCGAGTCGATAGATGCCACTGGCATCTATCGTGACCCGGTTGCCGCCAACGATACATTGGCTGCTAACGATACAACCAATATGGGTAACTTGTCATGGAAGGAAATTTTCCGTGATCCGAAATTGCAGATGCTGATTGAAGAGGGATTGGCAAACAATGTAGATATGCAGGCTGCTATCCTGCGTGTAAAGGAGGCCAAGGCGTTATTGACATCAGCTCGTTTGTCTTATCTCCCTTCTTTGGCCCTTGCTCCACAAGGTTCGTTGACTAGTGTGGACAAAAGTACTCCTGTAAAGAATTATACTTTACCTGCTTCTGCAAGCTGGGAAGTTGATTTGTTCGGCAAATTGCTGAATGCCCATCGTGGCCAGAAAGCTTCTTATTTGCAAAGTAAGGCCTATCAGCAGGCAGTGCGTTCACAGTTGATTGGTGGTATAGCCAATGCTTATTATTCTTTATTGATGCTAGACCGTCAAGTCAGTGTGACCGAACAGAATGTGGCGTTAATGAAAGAAACAGTGCGCACTATGGAAGCTATGAAGGAAGCCGGTATGACTACCGAAGCTGCTGTGGCACAGAGTAAAGGGGCTTATCACCAGACGGAGGCTTCATTGGCTGACTTGAAACGCCAGGTGCGTGAAACTGAGAATTCTATCTCCGTATTGTTGGCAAAGGCTCCTCAGAACATAGACCGTGGAACATTGGAGGAACAAGTGATGCCGGCAGATTTGGCGGTGGGAGTTCCTTTACAGTTGCTTGAGAACCGGCCCGATGTAAAAGCGGCAGAATTGGCATTAGCCGATGCTTATTATACTACCAATCAGGCGCGTTCCGCTTTTTATCCCAGTGTTAATATTACAGGTACTCTGGGATGGACTAATGGTTCCAATGGTACAGTGATTTCTAATCCTGCCGTTATGCTTTGGAATGCTATCGGCTCATTGACGCAACCCATTTTCCAGCGTGGAAAATTGATTGCCAACTTGAAAGTATCGAAAGCGGAAGAACAGATTGCCAAGATGAATTATCAGCAGACTATTCTGGAAGCTGGTAAGGAAGTAAGTGATGCTTTGTTCCTGTATGATACGGCAGACAAAAAGTTGAGCGAGCACCAGGCACAGGTTTCTGAAATGCAAAAAGCGGTGGAGATGAACAATGATTTGTTTCAGGCGGGAAAGGCCACTTATCTGGAAATCATTACTGCACAACAGTCATTGCTGAGTGCCCAGTTGAACGAAGTATCCGATACTTTCCAGCGTATGCAGGCTGTTATCAATCTGTACAGCGCATTGGGCGGTGGACGTGAATAATTAACCTTAAAAATAATATGAATATGATTAGTCCGTTAGCTTATGTAGACCCGTCTGCAAAAATCGGGAAAAACGTAACTATTCACCCGTTTGCCTACATTGATAAGAATGTGGAGATAGGTGATGATAATGTAATTATGCCCAACGCCAGCATTATGAGCGGCGCACGCATCGGTAACGGAAATACCATTTATAACGGAGCTGTAATTGCTGCTACTCCGCAAGATTTTAAATATACGGGTGATGATACCATTGCCCGTATAGGTAATAATAATACCATCCGTGAGAATGCGGTTATTATTCGTGCCACTTTCGCCGGAGATGAGACTGTGGTAGGAAGCGGTAACTTTATTATGCAGGGAGCACGTATCTCACATGATGTGACCATCGGTAATAACTGTATTATTGGTAACGGTTCGCAGGTGTCAGGTTGTTGTGTAGTCGAGGATTATGCTATTCTTACTTCCAATGTACTGATGCAGGGAAAGACTCGTTTGGGGACTTATGCCGCCGTACAGGGCGGGTGTCGTTTTACCAAGGATATTCCTCCTTATTGTGTGGCAGCCCATGAGCCTACGGCTTTTTACAGCATCAATACCACCGTGTTGCAACATGAAGGTTTTTCGGAAACGGTTATTAAACATATAGCGCATGCTTTCCGTATATTGTATAAAGTGAATACATCTACAGAGGATGCATTGCGTCGTATTGAAGAACAGGTTCCGTCTAGTCCTGAAATTGTACATCTGATAGAGTTTGTCAGAAGTTCTAAGTTGGGTATTATAAAATAAATGTATCTTTGTCTCCCTTTATGTTAAGAATGAATAGCGTCAGGAAAAAAAGAACGGATAAAACGGTAGTGAAGGAACACATTGTTTTGGCAGCAGCGAAATCATTTGCCCAGAAAGGTGTCAAAACAGTGAGAATGGATGATATTGCTGCCGGATTATCTATATCTAAACGTACGCTTTATGAATTGTTTCATGACAAAGAGGATTTATTACTTGATGTCATGAAGTTACATCGGGAGGAGATGCAGGAATATATGACTCAAGTGGCTTCCAAAGCAGAAAATGTTTTGGAAGTCCTCTTGAAGTTTTTTCAAAGAAGTGCCCAGGATTTTCAGAATACAAACAGGAAATTCTTTGAGGATATTGAGAAATATCCCAAGGTAATGCGTTACATTGACGAAAGCCGGAAGGAGAATTTGGATTCGGCTATGGAATTTTATCGCAAAGGAGTGGAACAAGGCATTTTTAGAAATGATGTAAATTATAATATTGTACGCGCTATGGTATGTGAGCAGATGGATTTGTTGTTGCATTCGGAAATATGCAAGTCCTATTCGCTTGGTGAAATTTATGAAACAGTTGTATTTATGCATATGCGTGGCATTTCCACTGAAAAGGGGTTGAAGATTGTGGATAATTTTTTATTGAATTTAAAAGGAAACGAACATAATAAGTATGGTTAGAAATTAAATAAGTCACTAAATAAAGAATAATAGTTAATGAAATTTTATTGCAAACCTACGTTAACCTTGTTTTTGCTGCTTTATGTAGCAATACAAAGTGCACAAGCACAAGACACATTGAGGATTACCTTACAGGACGCAGTCCGGATAGCATTGAGCGACAATCCCACCATTAAAGTCGCCGGTCAGGAAATCCTGTTAAAGAAAGAAGCCCGCCGGGAAGCTTATGCCGGTCTTTTCCCAGAAGCCAGTTTGGTGGGCAGTTATTCACGAGCCATAAAAAAACAGTCATTCGCCATGATGGGAGAGGTGATTGAAGTCGGTACAGATAATACTTATAGTGGTGGTCTGTCTGTCAGTCTGCCTGTCTTTGCTCCGGCTCTTTACAAAAGTATCAGTTTGACAAGTACAGATGTGAACCTGGCGGTAGAGAAATCACGTGCTTCACGTCTGGATATGGTAAATCAAGTGACCAAGGCATTTTTTCAGTTGCTTTTGGCACAGGACAGTTATGAAGTGCTGCTTAAAAGTTATAAGCAGAGTGAAGATAATTATAATGTGGTGAAAGCTAAATATGAACAGGGGACTGTCAGTGAATATGATAAGATTAGTGCGGATGTGCAGATGCGCAGCTTGAAACCTACCGTGGTGTCTGCCCGTAACGGAGTGAATTTGGCAAATTTGCAGTTGAAGGTCTTGATGGGAATGGAGTCTGATGTAAAGGTAGCGGTTGAAGGCAATCTGAAGGATTATGAAATGTCTATGTTTACTCGTCAGGCAATGCCTCGTCCAGACAATTTGACAAATAACAGTACGTTGAAGCAATTGGAACTGAATGCATTGCAATTAAAGCAGACGCTGAAGTTGCAGTATACCAACTTTATGCCGACCCTTTCTGCCAGTTTCCAATATATGTATACTTCAATGAATGATAATTTCAAGTTCAAGGAATACGATTGGAGGCCCTATTCTACTATCGGCCTGAATCTAAGCATTCCTTTGTTCAAAGGAAGTAATTTTACTCAATTGAAACAGACCCGTATCCAGATGAAGCAACTGGAAGAGAACCGTATCAATACAGAGCGGCAACTCACTATGCAAGCTACCGGTTATTTGGATAATATGGCCGCTAGTACGGAACAGGTGGTAAGTAATAAAGAAGCTGTCTTTCAGGCGGAGAAAGGGCGTACTATTGCCGAAAAAAGATATGAAGTTGGAAAAGGAACTATCTTGGAATTGAATAGTTCGGAAGTGGCTTTAACAGAGGCCCAACTGACTTATAACCAGTCCATCTATGACTATCTGGTAGCTAAAGCTGATTTGGATTTAGTCTTAGGCATTGATGAAGTAACGGAACAATAACACATTAACATAAAGATAACAGTATGAGAAAATATTTTCAATTCGCAGCTTGGCTGGTGGTAACTATGCTGGGGGCATGTTCAGGTGGAACGGAGAGTAAGGAAGCTGCTGATACCGCTATGGAGGACAAACCGGTAGTCCGGCTTGCTTCCGTAACTTCCCGCGATGTAGATCAGATAGAGGAATATACTGCCACTGTTGAAGCGGAAGCGAAAAATAATATAGCTCCGACCTCTCCCGGGCGTATAGACCGTATTTTTGTTGAAGTGGGAGACCATGTATCCAAAGGACAGAAATTAGTACAGATGGATGCGGCAAATCTGAAACAAATGAAATTGCAATTAGAAAATGAAGAAACGGAATTCAGACGTATGGATGAACTGTACAAAGTGGGTGGAGCTTCCAAATCTGAATGGGATGCAGCAAAAACAGCTTTAGATGTACGTCGTACTTCCTATAATAATTTGTTGGAGAATACGCAGTTGTTAAGCCCTATTCATGGAGTGGTTACAGCACGTAATTTTGATAACGGTGATTTATATTCTTCCGCTTCCACTCCTGTGTTGGTCATTGAACAGATCACTCCGGTTAAACTGTTGATCAATGTATCCGAACCTTATTTCCCGAAAGTGACTAAAGGTATGATCGTAAAGGTGAAATTTGATGTGTATGGTGATGAGGAATTCGAAGGGAAAGTTAGTTTGGTGTATCCTACTATTGATGCTGCTACTCATACTTTTCCTGTAGAGGTAAAATTGGCTAATACCCGTCAGCGTATACGTCCGGGAATGTTTGGCCGTGTGACTGTGAGCTTTGGTACATTGCGGCATGTGGTGGTTCCTGATCAGGCTATTGTGAAACGTGCCGGTTCGGGCGACCGTTATGTATATGTCTACAAAGACGGTAAGGTTTCCTATAATAAAGTAGAATTGGGACGTCGGATGGGAACCGAATATGAATTGATTTCCGGGGTGGAGGATAATTCGCAGGTGGTGGTTGCCGGTCAGACCCGTTTGGCCGATGGTGTGGAAGTGGCAGTAAATTAAAAATTGAGAATTAGTTGATAATACTCCATATCTGTCTCTTATACACATCTGACGCTGCCGACGAACTCTAGGG
>ENA-OZGT01000284-OZGT01000284.1-human-gut-metagenome-genome-assembly--contig:-NODE-284-length-13587-cov-16.008129_pt1 | contig 13587 bp, 6 predicted proteins | sample MGYA00245118_ERZ653661 | MGnify/ENA primary metagenome ERZ653661 (study PRJEB26926, sample SAMN06165269) | human gut metagenome | biome: ENVO:00009003; feature: ENVO:2100002; material: ENVO:00002003... | reverse complement strand
AATGAAAACCGCGCAACTTGGCATACATATTAAAAACCTGTGTTTCATAAGTACCACCGGTCAAATCATCCTCTGTCTGTTGTCCAAGCGGTTTTCTATCAAACATATCCTCACACGAAGTTAGTGCAAAGCTTACTGCTAAAAATGCTATATAATAAAATATCTTCTTCATAGTCTGTCTCTATATAATTTTAGAAAGTCAAATTAAAACCAATCGTATAAACTGTAGGCATAGGATAGCCTCCACCATCAATACCAAACGAAATAGCACTTCCGCCCACTTCCGGAGTATATCCTCCATTACGGCTCCAGGTCTTGGGATTCTGCACATTGGTATAAAGACGCAGTGACTGTACCTTGATACGATTCAACAGTCGTTTGTCAAAGTTATACCCCAATTCGATATTACGGATTCTGAAGAAACTGCCATCTTCGATGAAATACGTGGAAGCCTCCTGATTTATTTTGTGTGAAGGGTCGAGCAAGGGCTCCCAATTGGAAGTGCCCTCTCCATGCCAACGATTCAATTGCTCTGTGCGATAATTCAGTTGTGCATAGCTACTGCTTCCCCAATTACGGTAAATTTCATTTCCATAAACACCCATCATGTCAACAGTCAGGTCCAGATTCTTCCATCCCAAATTAACATTAAAACCGTAAGTAAAATCAGGAGTTGGATTACCTATCATTGTACGGTCATTATCAGTAATTTTGCCATTACCGTCAACATCAGCAAATTTCAAGTCACCCGGTGTTACCGAGCCAACCGAGTTAATCGGAGAGAAACGGATGTCGTCTTCGTTCTGATATACACCCTCAACCTTGTAACCATAGAAATAGCCAATCGGATAACCTTCGGAAACACGTGAGGGACCACTGATAATATTATAGTCTTTGTTTACCAGTGAAAGCACCTTGTTATCAATAGTGCTCAAATTAGCACCTAATCCATATCTCCAATCTTCCCCAATCTTGTCGTTCCAAGAAGCACTAAGTTCAAAACCGCGATTGCGAATCTCACCCACATTCTGTAATCCGGGAACAGTACCTGCAATACCCGGAATGGAAGTCAACATATCTTTTGTTGTTTTGTTATAATAAACCGGAGAAAGCTGCAAACGATCATTGAACATATGCATGTCAAAACCTACTTCCCATGAATAATTACGTTCCCATCCCAAAGTAGGTGAAATCAGTTTGTTGGGGCCTTTACCCGCAATGATATTGTCACCGAACACAGCTGAACCCGAACTAACAATGGTGGCATATGCCGGATAACTGGAACCAGTATTCTGGCTACCCAACACACCCCAAGAGCCTTTCAACTTCAAGAAGTTAATTACATTCTGGTTCTGCATAAACTTCTCTTCGGTCATTACCCAACCGGCACCGAAAGAGTAAAAGTTGTCCCAAGTATTACCTGTCTTATAGAAAACAGATGAACCGTCCCTACGGAAAGAAGCATTAAGTAAATAACGATTCTTGTAGTTATACAATACTCTGAACAAATAAGACATGGTAAATCTGTCACTCTGAGAACCGCCATTAGTTGCCGTAGATACATCGTCGATGGTAGAGAGCCACCATCTGTCCGGGTCGTCGCCCACCAAAATGCCGTAGCCCGCAAGCTGGCTGCGTCCACCACTCAAACTGGAAGACTCATTGTAATTGGTTGTAAGACCGGCAGTCAATGTCAATCCATGATTGCCAAACTGTCCGAGATAAGTCAACACATAGTCAGACTGTGCAGCAAGAGAGGTAGACTTGCTTTGGTTCACACTTTCTCTTTCAGTCAACCGTTCTTTCCCCCCCTCCACATCGGGATTATAAACATAAATCAGCGGAGAATATGAACGTCCCTGACTGGAAGCATAGTCCATAGAGAAAGTTGCTTTGAACGTAAGGTTCTTCAGAATATCTATCTCTCCGAACACATTACCTGCCACGCGATAGTTTTCAGACTTGTTGTGAGCACCGCGCAGCTCTGTTTCAATAAGAGGATTCCACACTTGTGCACGCTGGAAGTCGGGCAGCGTATGTATCAGTCCCGATTCAAGGTCATGAGTAGGAGCAATAGGAGCAGCCTTCAAAGCACCATCCACACCCTTTGCATCAGGATACTTGGCACGAACTCCATTAAGCTGGAAACCAAAACGCAGGAAATCGGTTACGCTATATTCACTGTTCAAGTTTACGGTAAACTTATTGAGCTTTTCCGTTTTAATGGAACCTTCTTCCATGACGTAACCCAAACCCAAATAAAACTTACTCTTATCCGTTGCACCCGTAATGCTCACATTGTTATTGGTCAGAAAACCTGTCTGGAATATCTCATTCTGCCAATCAGTATTACCAGTCCATTGAGTATAATCATAAGGGTCGCTTCCTTGAGATATCAACTGCTCGTTGTACAGCATCTTAAACTCTTCGGCATTCGTCACACCTACACGGTCATAAATAACCTTCCAACCCACTGAAGAGTTGATGTTGACCATCGTCTTCCCTATTTTTGCCCTTTTAGTAGTAATGATGATTACACCATTGGCACCACGCACACCGAAAATAGCCAAAGAAGAAGGGTCTTTCAAGATTTCCATAGATTCAATATCCGCAGTGTTCAGATAATTGATATTGTCCGTGAACAGTCCATCTACCACATAAAGGGGTTTGAAACCGTTAATGGAGTTCGTACCGCGAACACGGATTTCAGGGTCTTGTCCTGCACGACCCGTATTCACCACCTGTACACCGGCAACCTTACCCTGTATGGATGCCAGTGGATTGGTAGAAGGCTTAGAGGCAATCTCGTCCGCTTTCACAGTAACGATAGAACCGGTCAAGTCGCGTTTCTTGGCACTACCATAACCAACTACAACCACCTCATCAATGAGCTGGCTGTCCTCTTCCATCTTCACATTGATAGTTGAACGCCCATTTACGGCAATCTCCTGCTCACGCATACCTATATAACTAAAAATCAAGGTAGCATTAGATGCCACATCAACAATCTGATATTTACCATTTATATCAGTAATACTACCTTTACTCTCCTGCCCTTTTACACGAACAGAAGCACCGATAACAGTTTCGCCTGTCTTGTCCGTAACGACACCCGAAATCGTAATTTTGTTCTGTGCCATCGAAGTAATGGCAAACAATAACATCACACATGTAATTAGTAGATTTTTCTTCATTTTGTATTGATTTAAAATTCTTTTGCAAACATACCGGAGAAGTTGATATATGTCAAAAAACAAGCTACCACAAGAGTACCACAGTTCACCGGAGGGGTACATCATTGCTACTACTGTATAACATAAACGACAGATTATAAGGAATATAAAAGTACAATAAATATTTAGGTACTATTCATATAATAGAGCAAAAAGATAGAAAAGCAAAGGGGGCTTTTATCCTATTCTGAAGTTTTTTATCCCATATTCAAGAACGTCATACCTTTCACTGCCTCAAAGCCGACCATAAGATTTCCATAACCGATTGCCATTATACGATAGATTATATACCAAGCAAATACTGCAAAACGTTTGCAGTGAAGATGTAGACAATATGCAGCAACAATGCCATCTCAACGCAGTGGCTCGAATGCTGCATATTGCCGTCTTGAGAATCAGTTAGAGTAACTTGAACGCTGCTTTCTTTACGTCCTGGCTATTTCTGCCAATCATCACCTCAAAGTCACCGGACTCGCATACAAAATCAAGATTGTAGTTGTAGAACTTCAGCAATTCGGGAGTAATCTTGAAAGATACTTTTTTAGATTCACCGGCTTTCAGGAAAATCTTCTCAAAGCCTTTCAACTCTTTCACCGGACGGGTTACACTTCCCACAAGGTCACGAATATAAAGTTGAACCACTTCTGCACCGTCTCTCTTGCCGGTATTGGTCACAGTCACGGTAGCAGTCAGTTCGCCCTTATCCGTCATGCTAGTCTTGTCCAAAGACACGTCGCTATAAGAGAATGTGGTATAGCTCAAGCCGAAACCAAAAGGATAAAGCGGTTCATTGTCTATGTCTATATAGTTGCTGCGGAATTTCTGGAACCATGCACCGTCGGCAAGAGGGCGGCCCGTGTTCTTGTGGTTGTAGAACAAAGGAATCTGTCCCACGCTCTTCGGGAAAGTCGTAGTCAGCTTCCCACTCGGATTCACATCACCAAACAGTACATCACCGATGGCAAAACCTGCCTCACTGCCCGCAAACCATACATTCAGAATGGCCGGCACGTTTGCCTGCTCCCAGTTCAGTACCAGTGGACGACCGGTAAACAGTACCAGTACCACTGGTTTTCCTGTTTTCAATAATTCTTGTAACAGCATGCGTTGGGTGTCGGTCATTTCAAGATTCGTGCGGCAACTGCTCTCTCCACTCATTTCCGAAGACTCACCGAGCGCAGCCACAATAACATCCGATTTGGCAGCCACGGCAAGAGCCTCGTCCAGCAACTCCTTGTCCGAACGATTGTCACGGTGTAAAGAACGTCCGAACATAGTGGCACGTTTCTCATATTCGGCATCACTCATCAAATTACAGCCTTTCGCAGTCAATATTTCGGCTTTATCGCCTGCTACCGCCTTCAAACCTTCAGCCAAAGAAGTTGCATTCTTCAATACAGCAGCCACACTCCAAGTACCCGGCATATTACTGCGGCTGTCTGCCAACGGACCTACCACAGCAATAGTGCCTTTTTTGGCCAGCGGAAGCACATTACCCTCGTTCTTCAACAACACCAAGCTCTCCGAAGCAATCTTACGCGCAACAGCACGATGCTCTTTGGTAAAGATTTGCTTCTTGGCACGCTTCACATCACAGTATTTATAAGGATTATCGAACAAGCCCAACTTGTACTTAGCTTCCAAAATACGGCGACAAGCCGCATTAATTGCTTCTTCTGTCACTTTTCCTTCTGTCAATGACTTCTTGAGCGTACCTACAAATGTATCGCTCACCATATCCATATCCACACCTGCATTCAGTGCCAAGGCGGCAACAGTCTGCGTATCGCCCATACCGTGGTCGGTCATCTCAGCAATTCCAGTATAGTCTGTCACCACAAAGCCGTCAAATCCCCACTGCTTACGCAGTATATCCGTCATCAACCACTTGTTTCCAGTGGCAGGAATGCCATCGACCTCATTGAAAGAGGCCATCGCACTGCCCACACCGGCATCAACCGCCGCCTGATAGGGCAACATGTATTCATTGAACATGCGCTGATGACTCATATCTACTGTATTATAGTCACGTCCTGCCTCACCGGCACCATACAAGGCAAAATGCTTTACACAAGCCATGATTTCATCATTACGGCTCATATCCTTTCCCTGATAACCACGTACCATGGCCTGCGCAATGGCTGCTCCCAGAAACGGGTCTTCACCGTTGCCCTCGGACACACGCCCCCAACGGGCATCACGGCAAATATCCACCATCGGACTGAATGTCCAGCAAATACCGTCGGCGCTGGACTCAATGGCTGCAATACGTGCCGATTCTTCAACCGCCTTCATATCCCATGTACACGACAATCCCAAAGGAATGGGAAACACCGTTTCATATCCATGAATAACATCCATACCAAATAAGAGAGGAATACCCAAACGACTTTCTTCAACCGCCTGCTTCTGTACATCGCGGATACGTTCCACGCCTTTCAGATTGAAAAGCCCGCCCACTTCACCGGCACGAATACGTTTGGCCACATTACTACTTTTAGCCTGACCGGTCGTAATCTCACCGGTAACCGGCAGATTCAACTGACCTATTTTCTCTTCCAGGGTCATCTTCTTCATTAAATCGTCGATGAAACGATTCATATCGACCGGAGATTTCTGCGCATACGCACTAGCGGCAGTAAACACCAACAAGACTAAAAATGATTGTAACTTGAAAAGTAAATGCTTCATGTCTTTCATGCTTTTAATTTATAGAAATATTATTTTGCTGCAAATAAAAGAAAAGCATGCGACAACCTCCACATCCCGCACTACAACAAAAGTACACCCATCACTAAAAAACAAAAGAGGAAGTACAATATTAGTACTTCCTCCATTAATATTTTACTGTAAAACAGTCATTTAAAATTTATAAGGAAATCAGTCAAACTTTCTTCCGGAAGCAAATTGAATTTCTTACGTAACCGGTATCTCGCAGCATCAACCCCACGTGTAGAAATGTTGAGCAACTTCGCTATCTCCTTTGTCGGCATATTCAAGCGGAGCAATGCACAAAAGCGTAAATCTCCTGAAGTCAAATCAGTATATTGAAGTTTCAGATTCCGGAAGAAATTTTCATGTATACGGTCAAAATTAGCTTGAAACATTATCCAGCTCTCTTCATCAGACACTATATTATTGTTAACCAAAGCGAGAAGCTTATCCAAATTCTTACGACTATGCTGTCCGGACAACTTTTGCTTCTGTATCTCCTCTTTCAATGAATTCAAAAACTCCTGATGAGCGATATTCATCATTACCACGCTGGACAATTCTTTGCTTTTAAAACGCAAATCGGCCTCAAGCTGTTCCTTTTCCAACTCGATAATCTTCTTCTCTTGCCGTTCAAGCTCTGCCTGATGGGCTACACGCTGCTGCTCAATCACACGGTCCTTCTTTTTCTTCACAAAACGATAAACAATATATTGCAGCAAGGCCAGCAGGCACAACCCTATCAGAATGTAGCTTCCCACAGCCCAATAAGACAAATACCACGGAGACAAAATCTCAAAGGGAAACTCTACCGATGCCAAAACTCTACCAGTATCATATATCTCCGCCCGAAAAACATAACTTCCATAAGGAAGACGGGCATACTTTTTCTGCAAATTGCGTCCATCGGGTATCCACTGATCAGAATACCCTTCCAACCGGTATCTTACTTTATAAGTATAATCGTTATAAACCGGATAGCACAATGTAAAACTCACTGTATTAAACTCATGTTCGACCTTGACTCCCGACTGCACGACCAATGTTTTCCGTTTATCACTGAATTCCTCAGTAACCTGCATCTCTGAAATCCATAAAGAACGCCTAGTCTGAGATTTATATAACGAGGAACTATCTGTTTCAATACGGGCAATAGCATTATTCAAGCAAAGATAGGAATGATTATTTCTCTTGTCATAAACCACGCTTCCTCGTTCTTCCACAGCCAGACCGTCAAACAAAGAATATGGAATCCGAAGTTCGATATTGAAAGTATTTATCGCACACTTCACCAAATACACAGTCCTGTCGCCCACAAACCAATAGTAATCTCCGTTCGCATGACTCACAGTCTTGATTCCCTTCAATTCCATCAATTGTTCATTCATTGTTTCATAGGGAACAATCGAATCAGTCATATCTTCGTAAGTATAGAAATATTCCCCATTAGAAAAAACTACCCGACCATTGATTTTGAACAAAGTAAAACTCCCACCTTTCACTTCTCCCAAACTCTCATACTTCCGCACATCCTTTACCTGCTTCATATCCGAATCAATCCGAAAGCGATACAAACCATTCCTTAAATGTTTCGCCCAAATATTCCCTTGATGGTCCACTTCTATATGACGAATCATGTGACTGAACCCACGTAAGGACCGAGTAAAGCAATACTCTCCCGAAGCAGTCTCCGTATATAAATTCAGAAGCGCATAAGCTCCCTCCAACAAAAAAGATTGTTCCTTCAATTCAATTTTTTCCATACACATCCCTCCTTTTACATCAGATGCCAGCTTTGATTTCAGTCCTGATATAAGGAAAGTTCCCTTGTTGTGCCCGCAGAAAATCTGTTTTCCCCATTCATCGACGAACCACGCTTGTTCTTCCAAACCCGGAACTAATTCAGTCTTTCCATCCCTAAGCCAATAAAGTCCTTGATTAGAAGCAATATAAGCTTCATTTTCCCTTACCAAAACATCATATACCATGCCTATTTTACGAAATGGAGGTTCATAATAATAGATTAAAGAATTGTTGTGTATATAGGCAATACCTTCATCCAAAGCTGTCCATATATTGTTGTCATCATCACAATACAATCTCAAAACAGTATTGTTCTGTAGTTTATTATCCGTATTGACCTTCCAAATCAGCTTTCCCTTTTTATCCAACGCATATATGCCATCGGATATTGTGCCAACAACGTAGCAACTATCTTTGGTCATCACCGCACGATTAATGGTATGCTTCTTGAATATATCATCACATTCAGTTTCCCATTTTTCTACCCTCCCATCTCGATACAGGAAACCTCCCTGATTACGGGTAAACATTAAAACCGCATCATCATAAGGGAGCCCGGCCAGGACATCACTATCTCCAAATGCCTTTCTGGGAATAAGTTCTTTCATTTCCCTACCGGCAAAGACATAAAGTCCACCGTTTATTCTTTGAGAATAAAAAGTATTTCCAACCTGGAACAAATTCAGTGGAAGGTTCTTCATTCGAATACCTTCTACCGAATTTCCATTATAAAAAAAGAGAGAACCGAATGATTGAAATACAATTTCTCCTTGAACGCAAGCAATATCCCAGATTTCGTCATTATGAAACGCAAAATCTTTCACCTTATTTTTCAATGAATGATATTCAAGAGTGTCATAAGGAGTACGGACAAAATAACCGAATTCTTCGTAAGAGCCTACATAAATTCTTCCATCTTCACTGATATATATAGCACGCACAATTCCTTTTGTCGGTAATTCATACAGCCGCCAAGCACTTCCATCAAATTCCAACAGCCCACTGTTATTACCGAAATACATCACTCCTCTTTCGTCTTGAGCAATGGCCCAATTCTGAATACCGGCATTATAATCCGACACCGAATAGTTCCTCACTATAGGAGAAAAAGGTATGGGTGAAGCTTGCAGCAAACTACTGAAAACCAAAAACAAGAGAAACGTTATTGCAATTCTCATGAGTACTGTTTATAGGTATTTACCAGCAAAGATAAAGCTTTTTGCGTTTTCGTAAAAACAAAATCGCAGATTATCCTCTTTTATAGAAAGATAACCCGCGACAACTGATAACTCACTTTATTAATTTTCAGCCGTTTTCTGTTTTCCCAAAGGAATAGAACCCCCCAAGTAAGCATTGACATTCTTCGTATTCTTGCCAAAGAACATATAGTCTGTTCCCGCAAAGAAAGGACCCAGTTTCAGTGCCAGACCGAAGGTTTTACCGGCTCCTTGAAGTACGGAATAGCTGGCAGCTACATTGAAAGCATTCGTCGGACGGATGCAGGCAGAGAAAGTCAGCTCATTCAAAGTTTTCGGTTTGGCAAAACGACCGGTATACAAGGCACCCACTACCAGCCAATCATTCAGTAAGGCATATTCAGCGCCAAGAACCATTGTAGAAGTCAATCCACGGGTACGGCTCTTCTCAGAAGCCTCCTCCGTCTTGAGCTGCAACATGTCATAGTTAAGAATCTCGCCGCTGTTCACAATATTTATGAACTCCTGCTGCGAGGCCGGGTCAAGAAGATCATAAGTCTGCTCCGCATTGGCTCGCGCTATACTGGTATTCGATTTAGACCATTTGATAAAGCCCAAATCAAGAACTGAAGCAGAAAGTGTCAATTTATCCAGTAACTTGTAAGATACTCCCAAATCAATAGCCCCACCATATCCGGCAAAACCAAAACTGCCAAAATCGATTTCATCGATATAATCACCATTCTCATTCTCGGGAAGTTCTAACAGCTTTGACGAGTTCTCCAAAGTTGCATCCACTTGAATGGAAGCTTTACTCGTCACTCCTGAAGAGCCGACAGAAGGAGTTTCCACATGAATCTGGTTGATGTTCAGCTTTAAGTTACCGATACCCAGCAGCATCTTCACTTTACCGCCCACAGCCAGCCGGTCTGTGATATTCCTTGCAAAGCCAAGGCCGACTTCCGCATAGGAATTTATCTCAAGCTTCTGTCCATTAATGGTTTCGTTAATACCCAAATAGTCAGAAATATTGTCACCAAACTCCCGGCTGCTCATGTTATTCATAAACTGGAACATGGTTTTCGGTATGGCGGCACCGATATCATTACGCATCCCCACATTGACTGACCAGAAGTTCTTTCCTTTATACCATCCGGCAGACAGAATGTCGGTACTCAAATTCACATTCAAGTTATTGGTAGCATCCAGTCGGTTCATAAAGTCATTGCTCATGAAATAGTCGCTATCATCACTGTTCTCAATAATGTCCATAATATCCCTATACCCCAGGGAACTGGAGTTGACGGTAGCATTCAACGAACCTATCACGGGAATATTCAGATAACCGCGTCCCGGCATCAAGGCCGGATTGAGCTGCATACGCTGGTTACTTCCTTCCATAAAGTAGGAAGTGCGCAGGAACTGGGCTTGTCCGGAAAGAGAGAAGCAAAGCAACAATACCACAGACAGCCATACTTTCAGAGAATTCAATTGTTTCATAACCTTGTCAATATTTTCATTATCACCTGCAAAAATATAAAACAAGTTAATACCCTACAAACAACTTAACCGAATAGTCGTGTATAAAAGGCTTATACAGAGACTATCCGGTATAAATTAAGGAGCAAATAAAAGAATCCTCTTAAGAGTGTCCTTATACTATTTCATCATAAACATGTTCATTTGCTCTCGTAGCGGTACTCAGAAAAACCGGGGCTGTCTCCTTTCTTTGTTGCAGAGACATTGACGTCACTGCCGGAGCAGTCAACATTTCCTTGTATTTTTCCGGAGCAGTGAGTATCTTTACAGCCTCTTTCAAATCATCATCATCTTTCAACTGCTGGATAATGCTTCCACGCTGGAAATAATAACGCTTGATGATTTCTACCGCAATCATGCTCTTGATGTCCTTGGAGAAATGGTCAAGGTCACGGTCCAGATTATGCGACAATTTTTTCTCCAACGCTTCAAACTCTTTCGAAGCATCAGTCAGATAGCCCTCAAATTCGGCCATCTCCTTCAGGTTCTTCAGCATCTTCTCTGTCTGCTGGTCGTATTTGAAGTCCGCCTTTTTCACCATCGCCTTGAAGTCCGCATAATCGGCATCTGTAATTTCAAACTGCTCTGCTGAAGAGATGGTAGGATGTTTCAAGCAATAGTCCGTAGCATAATTGAAAATAAGATTGTCATTGACAAGATAGAACAGAATGTTGGGCAGCTTCTCCTGCTTCACCGCAATGTCCGGAGTCACGCCTCCACCATCACGCACTTCACGTCCGGCAGCCGTATGGAACACGGTAGTAAGGCTGTCCGGAATACGTCCCACACTGCCGTCCTCATTCCGGTGCTTGTAGTCGATAGCCTGCACACAACGGCCGCTGGGAATATAATATTTGGAAGTCGTCAGCTTCATGGTACCACCGTATGGCAACGGACGGGTGGTCTGCACCAATCCCTTACCGAAAGTACGGTTACCGATAATGACCGCACGGTCAAGGTCCTGCAAAGAGCCCGCAAGGATTTCTGACGAAGAAGCCGTTCCGCCATTGACCAGAACAGCCAAAGGAATTTCCAGATCCAACGGTTCACGCAATGTCTTGTAGGTATTGCTGGCTTGCTTAATCTTACCCTTTGTCGTCACAAGTGTTTTTCCGCGAGGCAGAAAGAAGTTGGCTATCTCTATAGACTCATCCAGCAAGCCACCCCCATTGTTCCGCAAGTCAATCACCAACGAAGTCATCCCCCGCTTCTTCAAGTCCAGAAAAGCCTGCTTGAACTCCTTGGAAGGATTCCCCGAGAAGGTGCTGAGATTGATATAACCTATATTATTATCCAGCACCGTATAATAAGGTATGAACGGCAATTGGATGGAACGGCGCACAATGTCGAAATCCAACGGTTTCTCTGTACCGGGACGTTGCACTTTCAGCTTGAAGCTGGTACCCACTTGTCCGCGAAGCATCTCGCTGACTTCCTGGTTGTTCTTTCCGGCAAGGTCTTTTCCGTCAATTTCCATCAAAATATCTCCGGCTTTCAGGCCTACATCGGCAGCAGGCATATTCTCGTATGGCTCAGATATCATGGAACGTTTCAGTTTCGGATTCCAAGTAATCACAGAACCTATACCACCATAGGAATTCTTCAGCATCTGCTCCAATTCGCTTTGGTCATCTTCCGGATAATACTCCGTGTAGGGATCCAGCGAGTAGAGCATGGCATCAATGCCTTCACGGATAGTCTTGTTCGGATCAATCGTATCCACGTAGAACATATCCAACTCTTTCACAATGGAATTGAATATATCCAGATTCTTTGCTATTTGGAAACTGCGGCTATCACCACTCTTAAACCCCCAAAAACAAACGGCTCCCGCTACAATCAGCAAGGTAACCATCCAGCGTATCTTTAAAATTCTTCTCATAATTATGATAATGTGCTAATATGCCAATGTGCCAATGTGCTAATAACCTGCAGCGTAATAGCGAAACAAATATTGCGCAGCCAATTAGCACATTGGCACATCAGCACATTAATTAATTAATAAAATTTCTTCCTTGATTTTTTCCCATTGTGCAGCCTGAAGCTCTGTACCCACCACTTGTATCACATCTTTGGAGAGAAGGGAGCCTATCTTGCCACATTTCTCCAGCGAGTAGCCACACGTCAGTCCATACAAGAAACCTGCCGCAAAATAGTCGCCAGCTCCTGTAGTGTCCACCACTTTCTCTACCGGAGCCGCTTGTACCTGCACCATCTCTGTACCTTTGCGAATCAGAGAACCACGGGCACCCACCTTTACAATGGCTATGCTACACATTTTGGCAATGATATCCAATGCTTCCTCCGGTTCCTTACCCGTAAAAGCCTTTGCCTCTTCCTCATTGGCAAAAACAATATCCACATATTTGTTGACCAACAGAGAGAAAAATTCAAGGTCTCCTTCTACTATATTGTAGCTCGCCATGTCCAAACATACTTGTAAGCCGGCCTCTTTAGCCAGCTCAATGGCACGGAGAATCATATCATGGTCTTGCACCAGATACCCCTCTATAAATAGGTAAGCATATCCTTTGAACATATCCAGCGAAAGATCTTCCGCCTTCAATGTAGAAGCCGCCCCCAAATAAGTGCCGAAAGTGCGCTCTCCATCAGGAGAAATGAAAGTAGAGGCTACACCGGACGGAAGGGTAGTGGAAAGCAATAAATCCGCCTCTGTCCCATGCTCCAGCAGACTATCCCGGAAAAAGTTACCGTAAAAGTCATTGCTTACTTTTCCGATGAATCCCGTACCCGCACCAAGGCATGCCATTGCCCGAATTGCGTTTCCGGCAGAACCTCCGTTAGCCAGATGCGTCTCCATCCGGCTGAAATACTCACTAATTTTCAAGAACTTATCTTCATCAATCAGAGTCATACTTCCTTTCGGGAGCTGCATCTCCGTCAAAATATTATCATCCTCAATGATTGCCAGTGCATCAACCAAAGCATTGCCCAACCCAATTATTTTATCCATCTTCGATATTTTTTTTGCAAAGATATTGCATATTTCAAAATATCCTATTACTTTTGCAGCGCATTTGAGAAAAAACAACATTCTTCCTTAGCTCAGTCGGTTAGAGCATCTGACTGTTAATCAGAGGGTC
>ENA-OZGT01000269-OZGT01000269.1-human-gut-metagenome-genome-assembly--contig:-NODE-269-length-13847-cov-8.093315_pt1 | contig 13847 bp, 11 predicted proteins | sample MGYA00245118_ERZ653661 | MGnify/ENA primary metagenome ERZ653661 (study PRJEB26926, sample SAMN06165269) | human gut metagenome | biome: ENVO:00009003; feature: ENVO:2100002; material: ENVO:00002003... | reverse complement strand
ATAAACAAACGAAGTTATACTTTGATGAACCTACTCATAAGTATACAGATAATTGTGGTAATTCTTATATTAGCGCTACTACAATTATTCATTCTTATGTTCCTAAGTTCGATTCTAATTATTGGGCTAAATATAAAGCTAAAGAAGAAAATACTTCTATTAAAGATATAAAGAATCAATGGGATAAGATAAGAGACAAGGCTTGTGATATGGGTAATGTTTATCATAACAGCTTTGAAGAAGGTATTCGTCAAAATAGTAAGTTCTTTAATGCTATTAAATATCTTAATAAGCAAGAGAGTAAACAAATGGTTACTGTTGCTGATTTAGATGTTGTTGATAGTCATACTAAACTTCTTGATGTTGATGCTTTTATTGACCATACCGAAAACAAATACCCAGAAATATATAAAGTATTTAAGTTCTATACTGAAAGAGATTATAAGATTTATTCAGAGATAGGAGCTTTTCTTCCGAAGTATTTAGTTAGTGGTACTATTGATATATTGCCTATAAGAGAGGACGGATTCGTTATACTAGATTGGAAAACTAATCGTACTGGTCTTAGATTTCAGGCAGGTTATTATAAGAAAGATAAGAGTGTTAGACCTGTTCAAGAAACAGATGAATGGGTACATAAACCTGAAGATGTTCTTCTTCCACCTTTTGGTGGTCTTCCTAATTGTAATGGAACTACATATAGTTTACAATTAAACTTATATGCTAAAATGGTTCATCTTATTACTGGTTTACCATGTAAAGGTTTAGCTCTTTGTCATATTGAAGTTCCATTTATACTTAACCAATATGGTAGACCTCAAAGATTTAAAGACGGTTTTCATATTGATGAAAGTAAAACAGAAACAGCTAAGTGGTATAAAATATCTAGGCTAGAACCTGAAATAGATACTATGCTTAATATTCGTTATCAAACTGTTAATGGAAGTCAGAAACAACAAATGAATTTATTTGTGTAATAATTAAAGTTATGAATAAATATAATATTAAGTTAATAGATAAATGTCGAACAGTTGATTGGCGAAAGACATTAGAAAGTAGAGGATATGTTTATTTCTCTACTGGAAAGTATAATCTTAATCTTATTGGAGTTCGTGCTAAAGAACGTGATAATAATGAGTTTAATGATGCTTTTATAATTGATTATTGGACAGGTAATGGTAGAAGATATACTCCTGTTTATCCTTGTACTACTGACCCAGGATTTAAAAGTCTTGAAAAACCTGTTAATATTAAAGGTTGTGCAATTCTAGTTCCTGGTCAATATCGTGGTTGTTTTAAGAAAGGTTATCATAAAGGACAGTATGCTGCTCTAGTTCAGCATAAACCTGTTAAAGTATTCCGTGATGCTAACAAGGATTTTTATATGGATTGTGATGAATCTTCTATTGAGGAAGGTATGTTTGGAATTAATATTCATAAGGCAGGTGAAGCTAGTGTTGTTGTTGACGGTTGGTCGGCAGGTTGTCAGGTTCTAGCAAGAGGTACTGATTTTAGAGAACTTATGAATATAGTTGAATTATCCATTCCTATTTGGGGAAGTATATTTACTTATACACTATTAGAAGAAAAGGATTTGATAATATGAAACTAAAGAGCATTGGAATAGGGTTATTAGTAGTAGTTATACTATTTATTGGAATTAGAGTATTCAACCATTTTGTTTCAAATAAGGAATGTGTAGAAGTCCCACTTATCGTTCCTGATACTATATATCAGGAAATAGAAACAAAGAGAGATAGTTTACAACTAGTAATAGATTCTATTCTCAATGCTCTTAATAATACTAATCAGTATGAGAAAGAATTTAATAAAGCGATTAGTGATACTGATAGTATTGCTATCCTCGAATGCTTCATATATCTTGTGTCAAAACCAGTCAGAGTTAAGAATCAAGAGACTAGAGACGAAGGTAGATAGTTTACAGCAATCACATTCCTTTATGGGGGATAGCGGAGCGAAGCGGAGCTTAGATAAAGAAGTATTAAGAATAGCCAATGCTAAGTTAATACTTTCAGAAGAGTACAAAAACCAATACGAATCCTACAAGAAGTTATATGAATTAAAAGTTCAAGATAGCTACTTGCAGGATTCTGTTATATCTAAGCAACGTGAAGAAATAAGAAGGATAACGTTAATAGGTAATGAAGCTATTACCAATCTTAATAAGGAGTATAAGAAGTCTAAGAGATATAAAAAACAACGTAATGGATTTATAGCTAGTACAAGTGTGCTAGCTATTCTTGTTGTCGTATTATTAAAATAACTATATAGATTATGCAATTGTCTGAATATCCATTTTTCATGTATTACATGGAAGAAGATAAAGGAAAGAAGTATAAACATGCTAAAGACTGTGGATATAAAGACCCATTTGACCATTTCTTAATAGGAGAAAGCGGAGGATTCTTAATGAATATTGACCCAAATAAGAGATTTGTTAATACAGAGCTTCTTCGTCCTGCTGCTATTGCTTATGAGAAAGATGGGGTTTATACTAAGTTTGCAGTAGATAGTATGCCTTATACTAACTTTCGTAAACAAGAAACTCTTCGTAGACTTGTAGGTTTTAAAGCTCCTTGTCTTATGGATACTAGAACTGGTGAGATAGAAGAGGTTTATATTACTGGTGAACATTATAACTTTATTAATTATGGACGTATTCTTAAACTAGATACTAAAACACTTCGTGTTGAAGAAGGTAAAGTTACTGGACGTAAGATAAGAGGATTTCCACGATTCATAGATTGTCAATGGTGGTACTTCTTGATTAAACAGTTCTGTCGAGATAATGGTTTATTCCTTATAAATGATAAAACTCGTCGTGGTGGATTTAGTTATATGGAAGCTATTGGTTCTGCAAATTTTATTAATCTTACTCCTAATCGTGCTGTTATTCATGCAGCCAGTGATAACAAGTTCTTAGTTCAGTCTGGTGGTTTATCAGACTTTATGAAGAAACAGATTATCTTCTATGAGTCTAATACACCATTTGTAAGAGGTATAGCTAAGATTGATGCTAGTGATTTTATATTAGGTTATAAAGACCCTAGTACAGCAATTATTGATGATAACAGTTGGAATAGTGCTTGTATATCTGTATCTACTAAGAATAATCCTTCTGCCGCTGTTGGTAAAGATGCCGGAGAAATTAAGTGTGAGGAAATGTCAGAGTTTGAAAACTTTGATGATTTTATGGATGTTACTGAACCTACACTAAAGACAGGTTCTGTTACTACTGGTTTTCTTAATGCTTGGGGTACTGCTGGTAAAGCTAATGCTGGTTGGGTTACATTTGAACAGAACTTCTATGACCCTAGAGGTAGAAACTTTATGGCATTTGAAAATGTATGGGATAAAGATAGTAGACCGGAAGTATGTGGTTATTTTAAACCTTATTGTTGGGGACTTGAAGGTTATAAGATTGGTGATGATAATCAGATTGCTACTCTTACATCTCTTGATGATGACGGTAATTCTGATATAGCTTTAGGTTTTCAGATAGCCGAAGAAGAACGTGCTATTGAAAAAGCTAAAAGTAAATCATTTGCTAAGTTTATTAGTTATTGTGGACAATATGCTAATATGCCTAGTGAATCATTTAGTTCTGTAAGTGAGAATATATTTAGTAGTGAGATACTAGATGAATGGGAACAAGAGCTAAAGATGTCTAATAAGTATAATTTCTATATAGACGGTAAGTTTGTAGAATATGATTCTGATAACTTTGAGTTTATTCCTAATGAACGTATTGCTGCAACTGGCGGTGTATATAGAAAAGATTTCTTTGATTATATTAAGAATGTTCCTCGTCATTCTAATGAAGACCCCGAAGGTTGTATTCGTAAATGGTTTAATCCTATTAAAGTTGAATATATAGATAAGAAAACTGGTCAGTTAACTAAAGGTACTCCTCCAGGGATATATAGTATTAGTTATGACCCTGTTGGTATTGATAAAGACAAGAAAGAGCTTACTAACAAACATTCTCATAATAGTATTAAAGTATGGATGAATCCCTGTATATATAATGGTTATCGTCCTAGACTATGTGCTGTGTATTATGGTCGTCCTGATGAACTAGAAAAGGCAGACAGAATATGTTATTACTTTGCAGTTACTTATAATTGTCTTGGTACAACTAATGTTGAAATCAATCGTGGTGAAACAGTAAGTAATTTTAAGAAGTGGAAAGCTGTTAAGTATCTAGGTTATCATCCTGTTCATCTTTGGGACACTAATATTAATAGTAAGAAGGTTAATACTATTGGTTATGATATTAGTAGTGAGACAGTGAAACTTGACGGTCTGCGTATGTTGAAGGAAATGTTGTATTCCCCCATAGGGAAGTTTGAAGACGGACGTGACATGCTTGTTCTTCATACTATATATGATTATCAGTCGGTATTAGAGTTAAAGAAATGGTCTAATACTGGTAACTTTGACCGTGTATCAGAAATGATTGTTAGAGGTATTGAATGGGCAGCTAACGATAAGTTTGCTAAAAAGCAACTTGAACATAGACAAAGAGTTCAAACAGAAAAAGAAAATTTTTGGAATCGTAAACGTTATTAATTATGAGTTGGTTAACAGAAAGTAACAGGTTAAAACATTTCCTCTATGCAATTCCATGTGGATTGCTAGGAATAATGTTAGTAGTAGGTCTTGCCGTAGGCATGGAGTTTAAAGATAAAATGTACGGGAACAAGTTTGATTTCTTGGATATTTTAGCTACATTGCTTGGTGGAATGATAGGATTCGTGTTAATGCTTATTATAGTAATAGCTACGGGTGCTATTGATTGGTACATTAATATACTTATTAAACTAAGCGAATTATTATGATTGATGCAAAGCTAAATGTTAGACTTGGGGATATGCCTAAACAGCGTATCCCTAATTCTGAAAAGGATGAGTATTGGGCAGGCAGAACAATAGATTATTGTATTGCTGCCGGACTGGCTTGTAATGATAGAACTAAGACTGAACAACTTCTTGAAATACTTCATGGAGAAATGCCTGACGAGTTTTATCGTAAGACACTTAATCCTTACAATGCTACTAAGGAGAACTTTAAGAGATTTCCAGCAACTCTAAGAAATCTTGATATTATTAATGATGTAGTTCGTCGTTATTTATCAGAATATGTTAAGTCTCAACATGAATTTATTGTTGGTGCTAATAATCCTGAAATTATTATGGCTCGCGATGCAGCTATTCGGGAAGATATAGTTAAGAGAGCTATGATAGCGTTTCAACAAGAAGTTCAAAAGAGAGTACAACAGCAACAAGCTGAAAATGCTCAACTAGAAGCTCAAGGGCAACCAATACAAGATGTTGACCCAGCACAACTTGCAGGTGATGCAGAAGAGTTTGAAAAGAATTTTATTGATAATTATATAGATGAGATAAGTGCACAAGCACAACAACTATTAGAAGTTATTGATGATGTTCTTAACAATGAGACAATAATTCCGGTTGAATATTTCAACTATATCACTACGGGGGAAGTTTATAGTTTCCATACTGTTCGTGGTAAGAAACTAATTAAAGAATATGTTCCTACTACTGATATGTATCCTGTTCCTAATGGAGAACAAATGGTATCTAAATATGATATTGTAGCTCGTAGAATGTTAATGAGTTACAATCAGGTAATAGACCAATTCTCTGATGAATTAACAGAGGAACAACTAGAATTTATAACTAAGTATTATAATCCTAGTACTGTTGGAGCTACTCGTACTCTTAGTCTTAATTCTTATACTTATTATTTTCCTGAAAAGTGTAAGAACTATAAAGAAGATACTGGTGAGATATTTCCGTCAGAAGGTTATGATTTAAGATTAAAGAACGGAGAATTGTTAGAAGTATGGCATGTTAATTGGAGAGGATATGCCCAAGTTAAGATACTAAAGTATATTAACGAAGTAGGTTTAGTTGATGAAATGATTGTTCCTGATGACTTTGAGTTTAATCCTGAACTAGGTCATATTGAAATATCTGTTGTATATAAACCACAGATATATGAAGGCTATCGTATTGGAGGACAACGTTTCGGTATATATCCAGGTGGTGCTAAACCTATTCCTTTCCAAATAGACGATGATGCTAGATTGCAATATTGTGGACTTCAAGAAGTTCTTCCTCAAATGGGAAAGTTCTCTATTGTAGAAATACTTACTCCTTTCCAAATACTGATTAATATATTCTCTTATCATAGAGAAATGATGATAGCTAAGAACAAGATGTTTATTCTTGTTGCAGCTAAGTCGCTATTTGGAGAAGATGCAGAAGAAGCTATATATAATATAGCTGCCGAAGGTATATTTCCATACGATGATGCAGAAGATATTAATAGCACTAAAGCGCAATCTATTAAAATGCTCGATGCTAATATCTCTGGTTATATTACTGAAATATCTAATCTTATTGAATCTATTAAAGCCAGTGCACGTGAAATGGTAGATATGACACCACAACGTTATGGACAAATAGCTACTAGTGCTGGTAAAGGTACTACGGAAGAAGCAATTATTCGTGGTTCAATGGGAACTGTTATTATCAATTATATGTTTGATAAGTTCCGTGAAGATGAATATATCGTAGACTTAAATAATTCTAAGCTAGCTTGGATTGACGGGTTAGATACTTCCTATTATGACAAGTCAGACAGAAAGCAATATATTTCTCTTAATGTAGAGAATCATACTCTTGGACAGTATGTAGTTAAAGCTAAGAACTCTGATAGAGAAACAGAGAAGTTCGAGCAACTCAAAGAGTGGGCTTTTAATGCTAGTCAGAATGGAGATTTAATGTCAGCTGTTGCAGCTATTACTTCAGGGAACATATCTAGTCTTAAACTAGCTATTAATCGTTATCAAGAGATTCGTCAGAAAAACGAAGAATCTCTTCGTCAACTAGACCAACAGTTAGAAGATGCTAAGAATAAAGCTGTTCTTGAACAGATAGCTGCAAAAGGTGAACAAGATGCTAGACTTGCTGAAATCAAAGGTTATTATGACCTTCTTGCTAAAGGAATGGATACGGAAGCTGCAATGGCTGCTCTAGCTAATCAGCCTGCACAAACTGTACTACAAGATAACTCTGCCGAACTATCTTTAAAACAAGCTGAACTCAATGAGAAGAAACGAGCTAAAGACTTGGATATGATTAATGCTGCATTAGATAGAGATAATCAACTAAAGATAGCTAAAGAGAATAAGAACAAATATGATAAACCAAAGTCTAGTAGTAGTTCTAGTAAGAAGTGAACACTAAGTCGTAATTAGCTATATACCTTTCTCTATGATTCAGACGTGCCCTACGGATGCTTCCGTAGGGTTTTTCGTACCCGTAAGATTGACGTAGACCGCACTTCTTTTGTCTCTATTGCATTTTCCCCCTTAAAGAGACGAACTGTATTAGAAAGCATTAAAATGCCGTAGCAAGCCTTAAAATGGCTTATTATTTTGCCCTGTATTGAACGTTCGTTTTAGCCGATACTATTCAACTCTTATATTACTTAAATTCAAATACGAGCTTTTCTAAACCTAATAACAAGGTATTCAAACTAGCAAGAGTTGTGTTTCTCATATTATTAAACTACATTTGGACTTGAAAGTAATAATTAAAACATATTTATTATGCCAACTTTTAATAATAATAATTCTCTCGATTTAAGTATTACCAAAATAGATGATATATCTACTGTTGGTGGTGCAGGTCAAGGTGCTGGCTCTGGTAATAACGGTAATACTACCGGACAGGGACAACAAGGTGCTGGACAACAAGGTCAACAAGGTCAACAAGGTAATGGTAATGGTAATGGTAATCCTGATACTGATACTAATATTGATACTGATAACGGTAATGGTAATACTGGAAATCAAGGTCAGCAAGGTCAGCAAGGTCAAGGGGATAATCAGCAACAAACCTCTTCTATGGGGGAAGTTCAGTTATCAGAAGGTGACACCGTTAATGTAGACGGTGTGGATTATACTATTGATGCCGAAGGTAATGCTATTGCTGCTGACGGAACTGTATTCCGTACCGCTACTGAACTTGCTGAACTTATCGCTCAAAATGGTTCTGAACCAAGTGTTCTTAACCAATTACAAACTCGTTTCGGTTCTGACTTTAAAGATGAAAACGGCAATCCTATCGTATTCGATGACAATGAAGAAGGTATTGCTGCTTATGTTGAAACAGTAGTTCAGAGTAGAGTTAAGGAAGCTCAAGCTGCTGTTATTAATAACTTATTTGAAACTTATCCTCAAGTAGAACAAGTTATTAATCATCTTAAACTCAATGGTAGTCTTGACGACTTCGTAGAAATACCTGATAGAAGTCAGATTACTGTTAGTAAAGATAACGAAGAACAACAAGCTACTTTTATTCGTGAAGAATGGAAACTTAGTGGTAAGAAAGGAGACGTAAACAAATTTATTGACTATTGTAAGAACGCTGGTATTCTTTATGATACTGCCGTTGAATCTAAAGAAGCTGTTGATAGCATATATGAATCTCGACTTGCTGAACAGAAAGCACAAGTAGAAGCTAAAGAAGCTGCTGCTGCTGCCGAAGAAAAAGCATATTGGGATAATGTAGAAAAGACTATTAGCAAAGGCGAACTATTAGGTTATAGTATTCCTGAACAAATCCAATGTAACAAAGACGGAAAGAAAGTAATGCTTAGTCGCAGAGACTTCTTGAAGTATGTGTCTACTCCTGTTGATAGTGAAGGTAATACAGCCTATATGTTAGACGAAGCTAAAGTTGATTCTGATGCTCGTATGCAGGATGATTTACTTAAAGCATTTCTAAGGTTTACTGGTGGCGATTATGCTAGTCTTGTTGGTATGGCTGTTAATAAACAAAAAGTTCTATCTATTAGAACTGCCGCAGCGCAAACTACTGGTAAAAGGACTGTTATTATCAATAGTAAAGGTAATAATTCTAAGACAGTTGATAATGACCAACTAGTCTTGAACTAACTAAATTAAAACTAATATGTACAGATTAAGAGAAGTCGAAAGAGGTAGATATGATGACAGAGGTTATTCTAATGAACAATCTCTTGCTGCCTTAATGATTCAAAAACCGGAGGAAATCAACAACTTCCTGACTTACACTTATGGTATGGAAGATGACCGATTCCCGCTAACTTTCCTTACCGAAGGACAAGGTGCTGCTGGTGTTCGTGACATTACTACTGTTGAGTGGACTTGGAAGACAATGGGTCGTCAGAGATTCAATGATTACATTGTTTGGGCTGACACTGATAATACTCCTGGTATTGGTGGTAAACCTATTAAAGTTGAGTTTGCTACTGGTCTTATTATTGAACAGTATGGTTTGCTTGCTCCTGATGGTAAGACAGCTGTTCGTGTAATGCGTGACCACGGTGCAGGTAATCATGGTGGACATCTGTATTCTTTGCAGCTAAAGAATCCAGATAAGAGTGCTTATATTGACCCAGCTAACTTTGAGAAAGGTAAGTATTGGTGTATGTTAGCTCCGTCTATTCCTGAATCTTATTCTAAGGGTAACAAAACTAATGTTATGGGTCCTGGTGTTATGAAATCCCAGTTAGGATTCAAACGTTATAGCAAGGAAATTGCAGGTAACATTAGTAATGTTATTGTTAGTTATGCTTTCAAGACAAAAGGCGGTGGTACTGATACTCGTTGGATTAATGAAGAAATGCGTCAGTTCGATGTTCAGATGCGTATCTCTAATGAGATTGACTTATGGACATCTCGTTACAATCGTACTGTTAATGGTACTATTGATATGAAGGATTGGGATAATGACCAACCTATTCCTGAAACTGCCGGAATGTTTGAAATCCTAGAAGAATCAAACTACGATACTTATGGCGAATACTTGCCTCTTAGCAAGTTAAAAAGAACTATTGGTGATGTAGTTGATAAAGATACCGATACTGGTTCTATGGAGATTACTCTCTATTCAGGTAAAGGCGGTATCGAAGATTTCGACATGGCTATTCGTGAAGATGTTAAGACAGAAGGATTCATTACTCCGCTTGGAGAAAAGATGATTGGTGAAGAAGGTGGTGGTCTTACTTATGGTAAATACTTCCGTAAATATAAGACTATTGACGGACATACTGTTACTTGTGTTCATCTTCCGTTCTTGGATAAATCTCCTATTGCTGAAACAGCAAAAGCTAATGGACTTATTCATCCTCGTACTGGTTTACCTATGACATCTCACAAACTGATGTTCATTGACAACTCTGTATATAACGGAAATCGTAATGTCCGTATGGTACGTATGAAAGGTCAGTCTTACCTTGTTGGTGTATTGAAAGGTCTTACTCCTATTCCACCGTCTTGGGGTTCTGTTCCTAGCAATTCTATATCTACGGATATTGATAAATCTCAATATGAAGTTAAGATGTCTCGTGGTCTGCAAGTTGACAGACAAGAGAAGATGTTCATGTTGGAGTGTGTACTCTAAAGTTAAACAATTAAACTAAATTATAATGGAAGGACAAACACTAAAAACCGGTACATTCGGTAGTAGTCTAGCTAATCCAAATCCACAGCCTGCAAGTATTTCGCAGGCTAAAACTCCCGAAGCTCCTAAACAAACCTATGAACAAATTCTTAAAGAAGAAGATGGTTTAGACAAAGACTTTCTTGAAGAAAGATATATTGTAATAGCTCTTGCTACTGATATTACTATTAATTCTGTTTATCGTCAAGTTAATGCTAGATACATTGCTGAACGTCATGATAGTATTGGTGGTAGTATTAATTCAGCTAGAGTCTTGACTAGCAACTATGAAGAAATGGCAGCTTATATGCCTTCTCTTATTGGTTGTTCTCCTAACGCACAAGAGTATGTTACTAGAGTTCAACGTTGGTTTAATAGTATATCTATTCCAGTTGATGGTGACGGAAAGAAACTTAACTGTTCGTTCCAATGGAGAAAGAAAAGAGATTATCTGGATTATAAGATAGATGAAACAGCTATCGTAGAAGAATACGATAATGCTGAAAAGTCTAATCCTAAACAGTTGAAAGATGCTATTGCTAGATATGTCAATAAGATTAATGCTCTTGAATCTACTCGTTATAAATATGGACATCCTATTAAAGTAGATGATTATCTTGCATATCGTCATTGCCTATTATATCCGATTGTAGCTAAAGACGTATCTGTTATTAGTTTTGATTCTCGAATCAAGTTCTATATAAAGGATGAACAACGTGAAGCTAATCGTTTGAAACGTAGTCGTATTCAGGCTAACAAAGCAAGACGTAATTATCTTGATGCTATTGATAATGATGCTAAGTTCAAAGCTATCTTTGTATGCTACTGTGCAAGCAACAAACAAGATGTATTGTCTAACTTGTTACTTGACCGTACAATTCAAGAAAAGATTCTTGACGAGTTCGCAATTAAAGAGCCGGAGAAATTCAACAAACTGTTTAACAATTCACAAGTTGAACTTCAAGCGTTTATTGAAGAAGCTATCGCTAGAGGAGAACTAGTTCGTTCGGAAGTTAACCAAACTGTTCTAACTCCCGAAGGCGGATTCATTGGAGCTAACATGAAAGAAGCATTAGCTTATTTCAGTAATCCTGAAAATGCTGATTACAAAAGAGCACTTGAAACTAAACTTAAATTATAATAACTGGTTATTATGAAAGTAGCAGAGATACATAACGAGTTCATGCTTCTAGCTCAACAAATGGGCATGAAAACTGTGCGAGCAATACTTCCCGAACAGGTAGATGAAATAATCAATTTAGAGACTATCGAATATGTAAAAGATGTTTTCTCTCGTAAAGGTAATCGTGAACTCGATGGTATCTCTGATAACGTTATAAGATTAACAGAACTTAGTCCTCTTCATACTAGTATTAAGATTGAAGCTGAACAAGGAGATATAATGTTTGGTACTGGTTATAAGATAGAGTTGAACGACTATCCAACACCCATGTTCTATACATCTGTTTACTCCTTTAAGGGGGATAAGTCTTATCGTTGTAGATTGATAGACTTAGACTTAGTGAGTGAAACGATGAACGATTATCATTCAAAGTCTATTGTTATAAGTCCTATATGTTATAAGACTGAATCTAATATTGAAGTAATTGCAACATTTGAAATAGATAGGTTCTTAGTTAATTATATTAAGTATCCTACTCTAATTAGTATTGCAACTAATACTACGAACGAACTATCAGATGTTGCTATGCACGAAGTTATTAAGAGGGCTGTTAATACCTTTAATGCTATCTCTAATAATAATAGTTATGAGAAAGTTTCAAACGAATTATCTAAATTAGAATAAAATGGAAAGACTGTTATTTGCAGGTAATGTTGCACTGGCTACTACTCCCGCTACTCTTGCAACTGTTAATGATACTGGTATTATAGAAGGTGCTGTTGCTCTTTACGACCATAAAGGTGCAATCATCTCGAAAGCTCTTACTAAGAACATTCCGATGTTTACCTTATTTGTTGGTGGTGGAGAATTTGCTAATAAGAGCAAGTATGCCAATATTGTATCTAATATTGATACTAGACGTTTCTCTTATGTTAAGAGTGTCTATACTGACGGAACTAAATTCCGTGCGGAAGTTACTGTTCCTATCCCCGTAGTAGGAAAGGACTATACGTTAACTATGGCTAAAGCTCATACTGTTCTTAATGAACGTTATAAGTGGTCAGCTAGTGAGCGTGCTCGTGAAGGCGATACTGCCGATATTATTGCTAAGAAATTAGGTGACCAACTTAAATCTCTTGGTAAAAATGAAGGATTCACTGCTACTGTTTCTGCTGCTACTGTTTCTGCTGCTGCTAAGATTACTGTAACTGGTATTGACTATGAAGCATGGAACTTGATTGCAGGCGATTCAATGTTCGGAGCTACTATTACTACTACTAAAGCTATGAAACCGATTAATGATGATGCTGCTCTTAAAGAGTTACAAATTCGTTGTATTGGTGCAGAAGGTATTAACTCTACTAGTAACGATGCTCGTAAGTTATATACTCTTCCAGAGTTTTCTAGTGCTGATGGTTGGACAGTATATACTCTGACCTTCTATCCACACCGTGACCTTCGTAGTGGTAGCACCGAAAATGTTAAGACTATAATTCATCTAGCTATTCCGGCAAAGGCTAAACAAATTGCTATTCTTGACGAAATCTTGGCTTCTATCAATACTCCGGCTGTGGCAGGAGCTTAAAGCAAGGCTTAAAGAATAACTCGTAATAGTTTAAATAAAGGGGTTGCTATTAGTATTTAATATTAGTAGTAATCCCTTTAATCATAGATAGGAATGAAGGAAATTATCGAATCTGCTCTTAATCAAGGATTAAGTTCCCTGATAACAGTTTCTATTTTCCTACTATTATATAAATGGTTGGATAATAAGAAAAAGACTGAAAGCGAAAAGTTTGTTAGTTCTATTAGTGATACTCTTGATGAAGTATCTAAATCATTATTACAAGTCTCGACCTTTATCACAGATATTACAAAGAATATTATAGATAAAGATAAAGACAAATGTAAGACTGCAATAGACGATGCTATGTTCGCTTCTGCAATGAGATTAACAATATTCGTTACTAATACTGTTATTAACAACCACGTTCAAACTAACAAAGATAATATACTAGCTAATATCCATAATATAGTTAATGCTGAATTTTATACTGTATTCTCTAGCTTGTCATTGTACAAGATTAATGGAGTTAAGGTTAGTGATAATATGAAAAAGGATTGGATGCCGTCAGTGGAGAAGTCTATAATAGAGCTGTCTCTTATACACATCTCCGAGCCCA
>ENA-OZGT01000257-OZGT01000257.1-human-gut-metagenome-genome-assembly--contig:-NODE-257-length-14217-cov-4.579791_pt1 | contig 14217 bp, 7 predicted proteins | sample MGYA00245118_ERZ653661 | MGnify/ENA primary metagenome ERZ653661 (study PRJEB26926, sample SAMN06165269) | human gut metagenome | biome: ENVO:00009003; feature: ENVO:2100002; material: ENVO:00002003... | reverse complement strand
AGCGTCAGATGTGTATAAGAGACAGGGTGCGGAGTTTACCGCCAAGGGCCACACGGTGAAGCAATCCGGCTGGCGGGCGCTGGACGCCGCCTACCGGGCCAGCATGAAAAATGCGGAGCCGGACAAAGAGAGCGAGGACAAAGCCCTGCCGGAACTGGCCGAGGGCCAGGCGCTGCCAGTCGCCGGTGCCGCCGTCAAGGAGGGTAAGACCACCTCGCCCAAACACTTCACCGAGGACACGCTGCTTTCTGCGATGGAAACTGCCGGAAAGGACGATATGCCGGAGGACGCCGAGCGCAAGGGGCTGGGCACCCCCGCTACCCGCGCCGGGATTTTAGAGAAATTGGTGTCCACCGGCTTTCTGGAACGCAAAAAGAGCAAGAAAACCGTGCAGCTTTTGCCGTCCCACGACGCCATTTCCCTGATTACCGTCCTGCCGGAGCAGCTGCAATCCCCGCTGCTGACTGCTGAATGGGAGTACCGGCTGGGCGAGATCGAGCGCGGCGAGCTGGCCCCGGAGGACTTCATGGCCGAGATCACCGCCATGCTGAAGGAGCTGGTGGGGACTTATCAGGTCATCAAGGGCAGCGAGTACCTGTTTGCCCCGCCCCACGAGGTGGTGGGCAGATGCCCCCGCTGCGGCGGTGAAATTGCAGAAATGCAAAAAGGCTTCTTCTGTCAGGACCAATCTTGCAAATTTGCGATCTGGAAGAACAACAACTGGTGGGCAGCGAAGCGCAAACAGCCCACCAAGGCCATTGTGGCGGCGCTGCTCAAAGATGGCCGCGCCCATGTGATGGGGCTGTACTCCGAGAAAAGCGGCAAGACCTACGACGCCACCGTGGTGCTGGAAGATACCGGCCAGTACGTCAACTTCAAGCTGGAATTTGACCGGCAGAAAGGCGGCGGCAAATGAAATTGAGTTTGTATGAACAGGAAACGATTATCCTCTACAACCAGGCCGAGGCCACCGCCGAGGTCTATTCCCACGACCCGCGCCTGCTGGAAAAGCTGCGGCGGCTGGCGGAAAAATACCCGGACCAAATCGTGAAAAAGGACCGTCAGACCTTTACGGTGCCCAAACGCTGCGTGTCGGTGCGGGAGCCGTACAGCGCCGAGCGCCGCAAGGCCGCCAGCGAACGGGCCAAGGCCGCCGGGTATAAACCGCCCGTCCCGAAAGCGGGCGGCAAGTAAGCATGGGCGAGAGCGTATTTGAAGTCGTAAAACAGTCCGTCACCGCCAGAGAGGCGGCGGAGCTTTACGGCATCGCGGTGGGGCGCGGCGGCATGGCCTGCTGCCCCTTCCACGATGACCGCCACCCCAGCATGAAGGTGGACACCCGTTTCCACTGTTTTGGCTGCGGCGCAGACGGCGACGTGATCGACTTCACCGCCAGGCTCTACGACCTGTCCCCCAAGGAGGCCGCCGAAAAGCTGGCCCAGGATTTTGGCCTTTCCTATGACAGCAAGGCCCCGATCCGGCGAAGTTATGTCCGGCAGAAAACCGAGGCGCAGGTGCGGAAAGAAAAACGAGAACACGGCTGGCGCGTCCTGACGGACTACTATCACTTGCTCCGAAAATGGGAGGCCGACTATTCCCCCAAGACGCCGGACGAGGACCCGCACCCGCGCTTTTTGGAGGCCATCCAGAAAAAAGACTACATGGGCTATCTGCTGGACGCCTTTCTCGACAGCAGCACCGAGGAACAGGACCAGTGGATCGCAGAACACACCGCTGAAATTTCGGCCATAGAAGGGAGAGTGAACATCATGGCTGACAAACCCACCAACCGGGAACGGTTGCAGCAAATCACGGCGGGCATCGAGCAGGGTATCAAGGAACTGTTCGAGAGCGAAAAGTATATGCGCTACCTGTCCGTGATGTCCCGGTTCCACCGCTACTCCGTCAACAACACCATGCTCATCTATATGCAGAAGCCGGACGCCACCCTGGTGGCCGGGTACAACAAGTGGAAAAATCAGTTTGAGCGTCATGTGAAGCGCGGCGAACACGGTATTACCATCATCGCGCCCACGCCGTTCAAGAAAAAGATTGAGGAACAGAAGCTGGACCCGGACACCAAAGCCCCCATGTTGGATCAGGACGGTAAGGTCATCATGGAGGAACGGGAAGTCGAGATCCCCATGTTCCGTCCGGTGAAGGTGTTCGATGTGAGCCAGACGGACGGGAAACCGCTGCCGGAGCTGGCGTCCACCCTGTCCGGGAGTGTCCAGAACTATGAGGCTTTCATGGAAGCCCTGCGCCGGTCCGCGCCGGTGCCGCTCTCCGTGGAGCCGATGGCCGCCAACATGGACGGGTATTTCTCGCCGGACCAGCAGCGCATCGCCATCCGGACAGGCATGAGCGAGGTGCAGACCGTTTCCGCCGCCGTCCATGAGATCGCCCACAGTAAACTGCATAACTACGCCCAGGTCCAGGAGGAAGCGGCCAGGGCCGGTGACAAGGAGCCGCCCAAGAAGAAAGACCGCAACACCGAGGAGGTGGAGGCCGAGAGCATTTCCTATGCGGTCTGCCAGTATTTTGGAATCCAGACCGGCGAGAACAGCTTCGGCTACATCGCCAACTGGAGCCAGGGTAAGGAGCTGCCGGAACTGCGGGCCAGTTTGGAAACTATCAACAAGGCAGCCGGGGAACTGATCGCGGACATTGACCGGCATTATAAGGTTATCTGCAAGGAGCGCGGCATTGACCTGACTGCTGCCCCGGAACCGCAGCGGGACCCTATCGAGCAGCTGGCAGCCGACATCGACCAGTTTTCTTTTGACTACGATACCTATGAATACCGGGATCAGGTGGATAATCGTGAGGATGCGCTGCGGGAATTGACCGCTGCGTTCCGCGGCGGGGATGCCAGCGGTGTTCGGGACTGGCTCCAGGAATTTGCCGATGAAAATGAACCTGGAGAAGCGGCCACAAAAGCTGCCGAGCTGTTGGATCGCCTGGAGCAACTGGTGCCGGAACCTGACCCCAATCTTGTGAAAATGGCGGATGAAGCGATAGCGATGGGCGTAGAAACTACCCCGCCCAGCACCGAGTACCGCGAGGCCCTGCTGGTGCTGGATGATACCACCTATCTTCATGTTCAGCCCTGCGACACCGGCTGGGACTACACGCTCTACGACGCCGCCACCAGGAAGCAGCTGGACGGCGGCCAGCTGGATGCGCCGGAGCTGCCCCTGTCCACCGCCGCGCTGAAAATCTGCGAGATGCACGGGATGGGCGGCCAGACCATTCAGTATGCGCCACTGAACATGATCGAAACTTTGCAGGAGGCGGCTGTTCAGCAGATGCAGACAGCGGCCCAAGCCACCACGCCGGAAACTACCATGCTGCCGGACGCCCCGGAACAGCACCTGGACGAATACCCTATGCCCGACCCCTCGCTGACCCAGGACGATCTGGAACAATGCGGCTATCTGGACGGGGACCTTCTGCCCCTCTCCAAAGAGCGGGCCTATGAGCTGATGGCGCAGGACCTGACCGTTTACATGGTTCAGCAGGGCGAGAACCCGGCGATGGCCTTTGACACTGACGATCTGGACGCCCACGACGGTATCTTTGCCGTCACCCGCGAGGAATGGGAGGAAAGCCCGGTTTTCGATGCCCAGGTCAAGGCGCGCATGGACCACCAGCAGGAACGGGAGCAGGCTTTCCTCGACCACAAGGGCGACTGCTTTGCCATCTACCAGGTGAAGCACACCGACGAGCTGCGGGACATCCGCTATGAGGGGCTGGAGTGGATCAAGTCCATTGGGCGCACGGTGCAGCGTGACAACTATGATCTGGTCTACACCGCGCCGCTGGCCCCTGGCGACCTGAAAGGCAGCGTACTGGACAATCTTGAATACCGCTTCAATAACGAACACCCCGCCGACTATCGCCACCCGTCCATGAGTGTCAGCGACATTGTTGCCATCAAACGGGACGGCAAGGTATCCTGTCACTACTGCGACAGCTTCGGCTTTGCCGAGGTGCCAGGCTTCCTGCCGGACAATCCGCTGAAAAATGCAGAGATGGCCGTGGAGGATGACTACGGCATGATCGACGGCATTCTCAACAACGGCCAGCGGCAGCCGCCCCAACGGGAGCTGCCGGAAAAGCGGAAGTCCGTTGTGGAGCAGCTGAAAAGCCAGCCCAAACCCAAACACAAAAAAGCAGCGCCCAAAAAGAGCGCGGAAAGGGAGCTTTGATATGAACGCTTTGACTTTTGAGGAAACCAACCTGCTGTGTATCTACAACCCCGGCACCCGCCAGGGGGCCATCGAGGCCCTGACCGAGATGCGCGGCCACTTGCAGGCGGACGAGACCGAGCTGCTGGCCCTGACCGACAGCACCCTCGCTAAACTGCGCGCCATGACAGACGCCGAGTTTGATGAGCTGGAACTGTACCCGGATTTTGACGAGTAACCCCCTGTTTTAACCAGCCGGGGCGGCCGCCGTGCCGCCCCATTTTCATATCCGAAGGAAGGGAGGATAGAACCCCATGCCAACCAAAGCAGAACAATATGCGCAGATGGCCGATCAGGTGGCGCGGCAGCTCACCGGAAGCTGGCAGGAGTGGGCGGGCTTTCTCACCAACGCCGCCCGCCTCTACAAATATCCGTTCCATGAGCAGCTGATGATCTACGCCCAGCGCCCGGACGCCACCGCCTGCGCCGAGTACGACCTGTGGAACAACCGCATGGGCCGGTATGTGCGGCGCGGGTCCAAGGGCATCGCCCTGGTGGATGATTCCGGGGACCGGCCCCGGCTGCGGTATGTGTTTGACATTTCCGATACCGGCACCCGTGAACACTCCCGTACCCCATGGCTGTGGACGATGAACGAGGAACACACCGCGCCGGTCATGGCGATGCTGGAGGGAAACTACGGTGTGGGCGGCGAAGAACTGCCCCAGCAGCTGGCCGATGTGGCCGCCGGTCTGGCGGAAGAATACTGGACGGATCACCGGCAGGACATTCTCTACATCGTTGACGGTTCCTTTTTGGAGGAGTACGATGAGTACAACATCGAAGTCCAGTTCAAATCCGCCGCCGCTGTCAGCATCACCTACGCCCTGATGTCCCGCTGCGGGCTGGAGCCGGAGCAGTATTTCAGCCATGAGGATTTCATGGCGATCTTCGACTTCAACACCCCCGCCACCGTGGGGGCGCTGGGCACGGCGGTCAGCCAGATAAACCAGCAGGTGCTGCGGCAGATCGGCGTCACCATTCAGAACTATGAGCGCGCCAAGAGCGCGGAAAGGAGTGCCACACATGGAGAACAACCTGACTTACACGAGGAACGGCGATTACCTGATCCCCGACCTGAAGCTGTCCGAACAGCCGGAGAAACCCCTGGGCAAGTACGGCAGGATGAGGAAAGCGTATCTGAAAGAACACCGGCCCATCCTGTACAATCAGCTGCTGATGACCGAGAAGCTGTACCCGCACCTTCGGGAGATCGACGAGACCGCGAACATCCGTCTGGAGCAGATGATGTCCCAGCTGGCGAAAGACGTGGGCGCGACGGAGGCGCTGAAAGCCAGCGACCCGATGGCCTGGGTGGGCCTGATGAACACCTGCAAGGCCCAGGCGGAGGAGATCCTGCTGGCGGAACTTATCAACAGCTGACCTTAAACCTGTTCCTCTCCGAAGCGGAACAAATTCAACAGATCGACGAAGCAGAGAGTGTGAAAACGCCCTCTGCTTTTTCTATGCCCAAACCCGCTGCGCAGGCGGAACCCGTGCGCCGGGCGCTGACCCAGGCCGACATTGACGCCGCCATCCAGGAATGGAACGGCAAAATCGAAAGTAAGCACGCAGTTGTTCGCTACATGAGGGACCATGCCCGTGAAAAGGACACCGCCGCCTGGCTGCGGCAGGAGTACGGCGATGACCTCCCGGCCTTACCTGTGACGGTGGACAGCGCGGCGGGCGACGTGTCCTGGCCCAAGGTGCAGCGCCGGATCGCCCAGCTCATCAAGGAAGATCGGTTCTACACCGAGGCGGAGCAGGACCGTTTTGACAATATCGACCCCATCGCCATCCGGGAGGCCCTGGCCGAGCGCGGCATCGTGAACGGTCAGGTGGTGGACCCGGAAAAGCTGGACAACGACCCGTTCATCCAGCAGGTCATGCGGGATGTGGAGACCGTCGCGGCCGAGGAACAGGCCGATGCAGCAGCGAAGCCACCTGTGCCGGACTTATCCGGCCAGCCCGTCACCCGCGAAGGAGATACCATTACCATCGGCAGCGGCGAACCCACCCATGAGATCGACATCACGGTGTCGGACGAGGAATATGCCGCCATCCGGGGCACCATCCCGGAGCGCACCTCTTACGACCCGTCCGCCCCGGTTTACAATGTGGGCGATACCGTCTATCTGGATGACCGCGCTCACCAGATCACCGAACTGCGGGAAGATACGGTGCAGCTGCTGCCCACCGGCATGAGCTATCCCATCTACCGGGCCGAGAGCCGGGAGGGGTTCGAGCAGCTTCTGCGGGCAGACAACCGCAACGACTTTTACACCGAGTTCCTGCCTGTCAATCCCGACACGGCGGACCAGGACTTGCGGGACGTGTTGACCCACGGCCTCATCGGCGCGCCAGACAAGGCGGAGCTTTCCGAACTGCTGCGTACCGGCAAGAGCAACCGGGAGGTCGCCCTGTGGCTGAGCCGGGCCTATCCTGACATCATCGAGACGATGGAGCTGGAGACCGGCGACACCGCCGACTACCGCACCATACCCGAAGGCATTGAGCTGGAAGTGCTGGACGCGGACGAAAAGCGGCTGGCCATGCTGTTCTTCCGCTGGGATGAAGTCGCGCCGCTGCTGCGCGGGCTGTATGCCCGCCAGATGGACGGCTTTGTGCAGGAGCAGGCCGAACCAGCGGTTGAAGCCGCTGCCACTGTTGAAGAAGCCGCCGAGGCACCGGCGTTCCACTCCGAGACGGTGGCTGTTTACCCCGGCGACAAAAACCATCTGCCCTATGACGTGGTGGTGGAACGGCTGCACGTTGGCCGGCCGGAACCCACGCCGCCCGAACCGACGCCGGACACGGAGCCGGAGGAAAAGCCGGACCACCCGGTTGCCATCCCGGTGAATGGCGAGTGGCAGACTTTCCCCAACCAGAGGGCTGCCGAGCAGGCGGCCTATCAGGAGTACCGGGACAACCTGCGCCGCAACGCCGAGAACTTCCACATCACCGACAATCATCTGGGCGAGGGCGGCCCCAAGGCCAAGTACCAGGCCAATGTGGCGGCGATCAAGCTGCTGAAATACCTGGAGGAAACCACCGGGCAGGCCACGCCGGAGCAGCAGGAAGTGCTGTCCCGCTATGTGGGCTGGGGCGGCGTGGCGGATGCCTTTGACCCGGACAAACCCGCGTGGGCCGCCGAGTATGCGGAACTGAAAGAACTGCTGACCTCGGAGGAATACGCCGCGGCCAGGGCCTCCACCCTGAACGCCCACTACACCAGCCCCACTGTGATCCGCGCGGTTTATGAAACCGTGGAGCGGATGGGCTTTCGTACCGGCAACATTCTGGAGCCGTCCTGCGGTGTGGGCAATTTCTTCGGGATGCTGCCGGAGAGCATGGCCGGGAGCCGTTTGTACGGCGTGGAGCTGGATTCCATCAGCGGGCGGATTGCCCAGCAGCTCTACCCCAAGGCTAACATCACCGTGGCGGGCTTTGAGACCACCGACCGGCGGGACTTCTACGACCTTGCCATCGGTAACGTCCCTTTCGGCCAGTACCAGGTGAACGACAAAGCCTACAACAAGCTGGGCTTCAACATCCACAACTACTTTTTTGCCAAGGCGCTGGACCAGGTGCGCCCCGGCGGCGTGGTGGCCTTTGTCACCAGCCGCTACACAATGGACGCCAAGGATTCCACCGTGCGCCGGTATCTGGCCCAGCGGGCCGAGCTGCTGGGGGCGATCCGCCTGCCCAACAACGCTTTCCGCGCCAATGCCGGGACCGATGTGGTGTCCGACATCCTGTTTCTGCAAAAGCGGGACCGCCCGCTGGACATCGCCCCGGACTGGACCCAAACCGGCCGGACCGAGGAAGGCTTCACGGTCAACCAGTATTTTCTGGATCACCCGGAGATGGTGCTGGGGCGGCCCACCGCCGAAAGCACCCAATACGGCAAACAGGATTACACCGTGGCCCCCATCGAGGGGCTGGAGCTGGCCGACCAGCTGCACGATGCCGTGAAGTACATTCGCGGCACCTACCAGGAGGCCGCGCTGCCGGAGCTGGGCGAGGGCGAGGACATCGACGATTCCCTCCCGGCTGATCCCAATGTGAAGAACTACTCCTACACGGTGGTGGACGGCGCGGTGTACTTCCGGGAAAACAGCCGCATGGTGCGCCCTGACTTAAACGCCACCGCCGAGGCCCGCGTCAAAGGGCTGGTGGGGCTGCGGGATTGTGTGCAGCGGCTCATCGACCTGGAGATGGACGCCGCCGCGCCGGATGCCGACATCCGGGCGCAGATGGCCGAACTGAACCGCCGCTATGACGATTTTTCCGCCAAGTACGGACTTATCAATGACCGGGCGAACCGGCTGGCCTTTGCCGATGACAGCAGCTATTACCTGCTCTGTGCCCTGGAGGTGCTGGACGAGGATGGCCGGTTGGAGCGCAAGGCAGATATGTTCACCAAACGCACGATCAAACCCCATGAGGCCGTCACCACCGTAGACACCGCCTCCGAGGCCCTGGCGGTCTCCATTTCTGAAAAAGCCTGCGTGGATATGGCCTACATGGAACAGCTCACCGGCAAAACCGGCGAAGAATTGGCTGACGAGCTGCGCGGTGTCATCTTCCGTGTACCGGGCCAGACTGAGCCGGACGGAACGCCCCATTATGTGACCGCCGATGAATACCTCTCCGGCAACGTGCGCCGGAAGCTGCGCCAGGCCCAGCGGGCGGCGGAGCAGGACCCGGCCTTTGCGGTCAACGTGGAGGCCCTGACCGCTGCCCAGCCCAAAGACCTGGACGCTTCCGAGATCGAGGTGCGGTTGGGTGCGACGTGGATCGACAAGGAGTACATCCAGCAATTCATGTACGAGACCTTCGACACGCCTTTTTACCTCCAGCGCAGCATTGAAGTCCACTACACCCCCTTTACGGCGGAATGGCAGATCTCCGGCAAAAATGTCGTGGGGCAAAACAACGTGGCCGCCTATTCGACCTACGGGACCGGCCGCGCCAACGCCTATAAAATCCTCGAAGATTCCCTCAACCTGCGGGATGTGCGTATCTACGATACTGTTGAAGATGCGGACGGCAAGGAGCGCCGGGTGCTGAACGCCAAGGAGACCACCCTGGCCGCCCAGAAGCAGCAGGCCATCCGGGAGGCGTTCAAGGACTGGATTTGGCGGGACCCGGAGCGGCGGCAGGCGCTGGTGCGCCAGTACAACGAGGAAATGAACGCCACCCGCCCCCGCGAGTATGACGGCAGCCACATTGTTTTCGGCGGCATGAACCCGTCCATCACCCTGCGGGAGCATCAGAAAAATGCCATCGCCCATGTGCTGTACGGCGGAAACACGCTGCTGGCCCATGAAGTGGGCGCAGGCAAGACCTTTGAAATGGTGGGAGCCGCGATGGAGGCCAAACGGCTGGGTCTTTGCCAAAAGAGCTTATTCGTGGTGCCAAACCACCTGACCGAACAGTGGGCATCCGAGTTTCTGCGGCTGTACCCGTCCGCCAACATCCTGGTGACAACCAAAAAGGACTTCGAGAAGCATAACCGCAAGAAGTTCTGCGCCCGCATCGCCACCGGCGACTACGACGCCATCATCATGGGCCACTCTCAGTTCGAGAAAATCCCCATCAGCGTGGAGCGCCAGGAGCGGCTGCTGCATGAGCAGATCGACGAGATCGTAAACGGCATCGCCGAGGTGGAGGCCAGCGGCGGGGAACGGTTCACTGTCAAGCAGCTGGAACGCACGAAAAAGTCTCTGGAGGCGCGGCTGGAAAAGCTGCAAGCGGAGGGCCGCAAGGACGATGTGGTGACCTTTGAACAGCTGGGCGTAGACCGGCTGTTCGTGGACGAGGCCCACAACTACAAAAACCTGTTTTTATATACCAAGATGCGCAATGTGGCGGGCCTCTCCACCACGGACGCACAGAAATCTTCGGATATGTTCGCCAAGTGCCGCTACATGGACGAGATCACCGGCAGCCGCGGCGTTATCTTTGCCACCGGCACACCTGTCAGCAACTCCATGACCGAGCTTTACACCATGCAGCGGTATCTCCAGTATGACCGGCTGCAAGAGCTGGGCATGGCCCATTTTGACTGCTGGGCGTCCCGATTTGGCGAGACCGTGACGGCGCTGGAGCTGGCCCCGGAGGGCACCGGCTACCGGGCACGCACACGCTTTTCCAAGTTCTTCAACCTGCCGGAGCTGATGAACCTATTCAAAGAGGTGGCCGACATCAAGACCGCCGATCAGCTGCACCTGCCCACACCCCAGGTGGAGTACCACAACATCGTGGCTCAGCCCACCGAGCAGCAGCAGGAAATGGTGAAGGCGCTTTCGGAACGCGCTTCCCTGGTACACAGCGGTACGGTGGACCCGTCCCAGGACAATATGCTCAAGATCACGTCGGATGGGCGAAAGCTGGGCCTGGATCAGCGGATCATCAACCGGATGCTGCCGGACGAACCGGGCACCAAGGTCAACCAGTGCGTGGACAACATCATGCAGATCTGGCGGGACGGCGAGGCCGACAAGCTGACCCAGCTGGTGTTCTGCGACATCTCCACGCCCCAGGCCCGGCCTGCCAAAAAGGTAGCGAAGGCGCTGGACAACCCGACCCTCCACGCTTTGGAGGACGCGGTGCCGCTGGACGAGCCGGAACCGGCCTTTACGGTCTACGAGGACATCCGGCAGAAGCTCATCGCTAAAGGTGTGCCCGCCGAGCAGATTGCCTTTATCCATGAGGCCAACACCGAGGTGCGCAAAAAGGAGCTGTTCTCCAAGGTCCGCACCGGCCAGGTGCGCGTCCTGCTGGGCAGCACGGCCAAGATGGGTGCAGGCACCAACGTGCAGGATCGCCTGGTGGCGCTGCATGACCTGGACTGCCCGTGGCGGCCCGGCGACCTGGCCCAGCGAAAAGGCCGCATTGAGCGCCAAGGCAACCAGAACGAGACTGTCCATGTGTACCGCTATGTCACTGAGGGGACGTTTGACGCCTACCTCTGGCAGACGGTGGAAAACAAACAGAAATTCATCAGCCAGATCATGACCTCCAAATCGCCGGTGCGAAGCTGCGACGATGTGGACGAAACGGCGCTGTCCTTTGCCGAGATCAAGGCGCTGTGCGCCGGGGACCCGCGCATCAAGGAACGCATGGACCTGGATGTGGACGTGGCGCGGTTAAAGCTGATGAAGGCCGACCACCAGAGCAAACAGTACCGCCTGGAGGACCAGCTACTGAAAACCTTCCCGGAGGAGATCGAGAAAAACAAGGGGTTTATCGCCGGACTGGAAGCCGATATGGCGACCTTGGCCGCCCATCCCCACCCGGAGGACGGCTTTGCCGGGATGGAAGTCCGTGGCGACACCCTCACCGACAAGGAAAACGCTGGGGCCGCGCTGCTGGACGCCTGCAAGGAGGTCAAAGGGGCCGACCCGGTGCCGGTGGGCAGTTACCGGGGCTTCACCATGTCGGTGTCGTTTGACGCTTTCCGGCAGGAGTATATGCTCCTGCTGAAAGGCCAGATGACCCACCGGGCGACGCTTGGCACAGACCCCCGTGGAAATCTCACCCGTATCGACAATGCGCTCAGCCAGATGCCCCAGCGGCTGGAGGCGGTGAAGAACCAGCTGGACAATCTCTACCAACAGCAGGCCGCCGCCAAAGCGGAGGTGGGCAAGCCCTTCCCCCAGGAACAGGAGCTGCGGGATAAATCCGCCCGGCTGGCCGAACTGGACGTACTGCTGAATATGGACGGCCGGGGCCGCCCTGCGCCGGAGGCGGTGCTTGCCAAGAGCAGCCGCCCCTCGGTGCTGGAAGGGCTGAAACGCCCGGTGCCGCCGCGCAATCCCGAAAAGAAACCCAAACACCACGAACAGGAGGTGCGATAAGATGAATACCGATAAAAACACGGCCCTTTATGAAAAGATGGCCGCCGAACAGGACAAGTTCCGGGACTGGCTGAAAAGCCAGCCCCCGGAGGAAATTCTAAAGCATACCTATGAGTACACGGTCCGGGAGGACATTTTGATGGCGATGGAGGAGCTTGACCTGCCCCAAAGCCGGGCCGCCGCGCTGCTGGCATCGCCGTCCCCGCTGGCCGATGTCTACAAGGAGTTTTCTGACCGGGAGACTTCCTACATGGATGTGGTGCGGGATAGCATTGAGCAGCGGGCCGAGGCGGCGCTGGACGCCCAGCGGGAACTGCCGCTCTACCGGCACGACGCCGCCTATGCCCGCGAACAGGGCGACCTGGATTTGTACCGGGCGTCCCGCCGCGCCAACATCGCCTGCAAGGAGGCCATTGAGGCATCCATTTCGGAACATTACCGGGACAACCGGCTGGACAAGGATGCGGTGCCCCAGGTGATCGAGCAGTTCGGCTACACCCGCACCCTCTATGTGCTGGCAAACACCGTACAGCAGAAAGATTGGGATGAGCGTTTCAGCCCGGCCAACAAGGCGTGGGCAAAGACGGTGGACATCCCATCCAACCCGGACGGCTTCGGCGGCGAACGCAATCTGGACTTTGTAGTGGACAGCCACTCCGGCCTGGTCGATCTGTTCTTAAGCCAGGCGCGGCAGGATTATCTGCGGCTCCAGCCGCTGACGCCGGAGGAAATCCGCGCCGAGGCCGCCCGGCTCTTGCAGGAGCTTCGTGCGCCGGATACGCCCAACAGCCCCCACGGCACCCACTATATAGCCCGCGTTTCGCCGGACTTTCTGGCCCGCGCAGGTTCCCAGGCCCACGACCAGCTGATGACGCTGCTGCCATTCCGCAGTCTGGCGATCACCGGCATGAAGGACCTGCCCGGCACCTATATCACCATCCTGGCCAGCGAGGACCGCAGCAAGGATCTGCGCCCGCCCCGCCGCTCTGTCCGCCGCCAACTGAAACAGGAGCCGCGCCCCGCTGAAAAGAAAGCTCACATCCATAAGAAAAAGGAGCCGGAACGGTGAGCGCCCCCAAGCGCAAGCGGGAAGTACAGCTGAACTTCCGGGTCTCGCCGGAAGAACTGGCGCTGATCGAGCAGAAGATGGCCCAGCTGGGGACAAAGAACCGGGAAGCCTACCTGCGCAAGATGGCCCTGGACGGCTATGTGGTGCGCCTGGAACTGCCGGAACTGAAGGAGCTGGTGTCCCTGATGCGCTATTCCAGCAACAACTTGAACCAGCTGGCCCGCCGTGCGCATGAAACCGGGCGCATTTACGACGCTGACCTGGAGGATATATCCCGGCGGCAAGAGGCTTTGTGGGATGGGGTACATCAGGTATTGACCCAGCTGGCAAAGCTGTCGTGACAGGGGCATACGCCCCGGCTGTGAGGGAGGTCCGGCGCGTGCGGGCTGCATCGCCGGGCCTCCCTCTTTTTTCTTTGTCGGTATCGTTGCGTTTTGGCGGGTTGTGCTTGATAATGGAGTCAGAAACGAGGTGATGGCTGATGTTGACGTTTGAAAACGTCTTGGAGATTTTTCAAGAATACCTGCTGCGCGACCCGGAGGAAGAAGTTCTCCCTTGTAAACGCGGCTATGTCCGATTGACCTGGGACAAGGATTCCCGCTACTGTGTGGATGGCATTCTCTGCCGGACCCCGGAGGAACTGTTCGATATACTTCTCTCGGATTTTCAGGATTTTGCCATGATCTGCCGGACGCGGGGGCGCCGGGAGGTCACAGAGGCGGACGAAAAGGCCGTAGAGGAACTGTGCCAGCCATACCTGGACTGGCGGAAGGAGGCGCTGAAATGAGGGCGGTGCTGTTTATTTTGAAATTGGGGCTGAAAATCCTTGCCGCGCCGGTGGTGCTGGCGCTGATGCTGTTCACCTGGCTGTGCTTCGGGCTGCTGTATGTGTCCAGCTTTATCTTCGGCCTGGCCTCCGCAGTGGTGGCGCTGCTGGGGATCGCGGTGCTTGTGACCTACTCGCCGCAAAACGGCCTGATCCTGCTGGTGATTGCCTTCCTGGTCAGCCCGCTGGGCCTGCCGATCGCCGCCG
>ENA-OZGT01000251-OZGT01000251.1-human-gut-metagenome-genome-assembly--contig:-NODE-251-length-14317-cov-8.825831_pt1 | contig 14317 bp, 10 predicted proteins | sample MGYA00245118_ERZ653661 | MGnify/ENA primary metagenome ERZ653661 (study PRJEB26926, sample SAMN06165269) | human gut metagenome | biome: ENVO:00009003; feature: ENVO:2100002; material: ENVO:00002003... | reverse complement strand
AGTCTCAATACTGCTTTTTCGTTTGCACCACCTTCGATTCTTTCCTTAACGATTTGTCAGATTCTAAAAAAACTGTTTTCCGTAATTGTATCATAATCCTGAAAAGAAATTAAATTTTCTTTTCCAATCCTTTTACTATCTTATCAAAATCAGATTCAATTGGCTGTGTCTTGTTAAAAATATCATATTCCTGATATGCTTTCTCCACTGCCTGCTTATGAGAAATACATCCATTATCTTTCAAGATATCGTATCTGCGGAACGCAAGAAATTCGTTCACACTTTTTGAAAATTCCTCCATAGTAAAGACGTTTTCACGTTCAATCAAATCCTCTATGTAATCAAAATATCCTGTAACAGCACGTTCCAACTGACGAATCTGTTTTTCATCCAAATAGTTTTTGGCAATCGGGGTATCAGATTTGAGAATACGACCATCTGGAGCATTTTTCCATGTGGTCAAGCCCATATTTTCCTTGGTGTGGTCAGCTTGATTATAGACGATTTCAGCCGCTGTTTTACCGGTAATAGCATAATGAAATTTGTTCTGTATGGTTGCATAAAAATGATATGCAGTATCAGAATCTCTATTGTAATCAATGCTGCACTCTGCAAAGATATCGGTTATCTGTTGCCATATTCTACGTTCGCTGGCACGGATGGAGCGTACTCTTTCCAGCAATTCACGGAAATAGTCTTTTCCAAATGCTGTTTTACCCTGTTTCAGGCGTTCATCATCCATAGCAAAGCCCTTTATCATATATTCCTTCAAAATACCGGTTGCCCATATACGGAACCTGGTTGCCTGAATAGAGTTTACTCTGTAACCTACAGAAATAATGGCATCCAAATTATAATAATTGGTGGGAATAGTCTGCGTTTTATCCTGCATTGCTCCGTGCTGAGTGGTTGTTGCAATTTTTGCAACAACCACTTCCTCATCAAGCTCACCGGTTTCAAAAATCTTTGCTAAATGGCGGCTGATGCCCGACTTGTCAATACCAAACAATTCAGCCATGGCTTTTTGTGTCAGCCATATCGTTTCATCTTTTATCAAGGCACTGACTGTTACGTTATCATCTTCGGTTCTGTACAGCACCATTTCCAGTTGTTTTGTAATATCTGTATTCATAATCAGCCTTCTTTCTTAAGAGTCAAGAATATTTACATTGTAGCAAACGTATGTTTGTACGTCAAGAAGGCGGTGGAATTTTTATGGAGCAGACAAAAACTTTTTATTAAAAAAAGCAATGTATGATACAAAAAGTTTACAACTGACATATATACTCATTATAACAACATGGAAGATAACTATTCTGAATAGTCACCGGGAAAGAAAAAAAGGGAGGAGAGCTACATATGGATAAAAGGGGTAACATGTATTCACGGAATATGAGATTATTTGCAGCAATTATGACACTCATCGAGGCACTTGTCCTCACATCATTCACAGGCTGTGCCGGCAAAAAAGTAGATTATGGGAATGAGAGCGAAAGTAAAGAGACAAAAAATATGTCTGCCTTAGCTGATATCAGGGCAGACTCCGGCTGGAATGAAAACTTTACCATACAGACCGGTAATGGCGAGAAAACAGTATATGTATATGCAAATATTGTAGTTCCGGACTTCGATAACATGTCGGTTGTTGAGGTGGAAAATGTAAAGATAGATGCTGATTACAAAAAGCGTTTTCTGGATTTATATTTTGGTGGGAACGAGTACTATTATCACGATCCGGATCATTATACTGTTGACGAATTGAATGAGGTCATAGAGTACTGGCAGAAAGAACAGGATGATACTTACAGGGAGTGGTTGGAACAGCGGCTGGCTGAATACAGGGATAAGCTTGAAACGGCAAAGACTACTTATACCGTGGCAAAGGATCTCGAAAACTGTGAAGTATTTGCAGGCTACAAGGGTGATGTGTTCTGTGAGGTGGAGTTTGAGGCTCACAAGGTACATGCTTACGCCTTGCATCAGTCTGGGACAGATTACGGTCCACCATCTTTAAGGAATGAGGACTATGATACCATAACGCAGACTTTTCAGGATGATGATCTAAAGGATAAGGCAGACGAGACCTCAAATGAGGGCAGTAAATCTGCCGCATCAGCCAAAAAAGAAGCCGGGAATTTCCTTAGTAAATTGGGAATGCAGGATCTGGTGGAACGAGGTGAATGTGAGTGCAGCTGGATAGGTTTTAATATTGACAGCGAAAAGGAAAATGACTATCAGACAGCAGCGTGGGGATATATTTATTCATACGCGACCGGCATAGACGGCATCACATTTAAGGATGGATTTGATATGGATACCTATTTGTCGGGGTATGAAGCAATTGATAGTGATATAGATGATGTTACACTGCCTGACAGTACACTTCTTACAGTCACTGATGATGGAATAATTGATGTGCAGATGGAATATCCGGTAAATGTAACACAGATCTATAAGGATGTGGAGCTTATTTCTCTGAAAAATATAGAGCAGATCATCAAGGCGGAGATTACGGAAAATCCTGATAAATATGATACCGCGGCGACATTCAATAAGCTGCAGCTTAGTTATTTGAAGATAAGAAGTGACAGTGAACAGGGAAAATACAGCTATGTTCCGGCGTGGGTACTGTCACGTATGGTAGACTCCAATGAGCAAAATGCTATCTTTGTAAACGCTATAGATGGAACGATCATAAATTTGGAAAATTCACTGTAAAGGAGAGGCTATGAAGAGGAAAAACGTTATTATATCGGCGTTGGTTCTTGCAATAGCATTAACCGGCTGTTCAGGAAAAAAAGTAGATTATAATATGGAAACTGAAAATATAAACACAAAAGCAGGAAGTGATATAAGTGCATTTGACGACAGTACGAAATGGAATGACAGCTTTTCTGTTGAGATATCGGATAAAAGTGTGGATGTGGATATTTCAGCAGACATTACCCTGCCGGACTGCAAAAGCATGTCGGTTGTTGAGGTGAAGAATATAAAGGTGGGTGCCGATTTCAAAAAGAGTGTGATAGAGGCTTATTTTGGCTATAGTACCGTATATTATCACGACATACCTCATTATACGAAAGAAGAGATATATCACAGCATGGAGGTTGTAAAAAATGAGATTGCCGGGTATCAGCAGGAAATTGATGCGGGACTTATCACAGAAGAGGGCGTCAGCAGGGTGATGAAAAGTGAAAATGATCTGCTGGAACAGTATGAAAAGGCAGAACCGTCTGCACTGGATACGCGTGAAAAAGCTACAGATTATACGGATTGTAATGAGTATCTGGGATATATTGGTAATGTTTTCTGTGAGCTTAGATTTGGAATTGCTGAGGACGGCTCTCTTGAATATATTTCAGCACAGCCTCTTAAGGCAGGAAGTGAGGGGACATTATACGATGATAGTGAGTATGGCTATTACGGACCACCATCCTTTGCAGAGGAGAAAGGTGTAGAGGGATTTAACGGAGGCTCTACAGGTGGAGATACTACATCTTCATATGATAATGAGTGTGCATTATCAAAAGACGAAGCTATAAAAAAGGCAGAAGAATTTCAAAATAAATTAGGCATGGCTTCACAGGTATATATAGGAACATCAGACTACGAGTGGAGCGCAGGAGTGATAGAGGATGGTGATGATACTGTAAAAACTGATGATAAAGAGAGCGTCATAAAGGATACAGCCTGGGGATATATCATAGATTATGGCGAGGGTGTGGATGGCATAGCGTTTTGCAAGTCACTCGATTTCACCCGGAATATGGATATATGGGAGACACCCGATAACTATGATGATTTTATGCCATATGGCAGCAGTTCCTTTATTGTGACGGATCAGGGAGTGACGGAATTTACTGTTTCTTACCCGGTTGATATTGTAAATGAGTCAAAAAACGTAGAACTCTTGTCAATGGACACTATTAAAGAGATCATCAAGGATGACATGACAAAAAACTCAGATCAGTATGATTTTACACAAAATCACACTTACAACAATCTAAAGCTCGGATATATCCGTTTGAAGGATGCATCTGACAAGGATAAATGTACTTATGTTCCGGCATGGTGTCTGTCAAAACAGGATAAGGGCTACGACAGATATCCGGTGTATGTGAATGCGATAGACGGCACGATCATAAGGAGTGATGATCTAATATAAGATACTGTTATTGGCTGCAATAAAGTTTATACATGGAGTTACATTTTTAGATAATAGATCAGGTTCATATTTATTTGGAAAAGAAGTGGAAAATATATGATTAATAAAAAGAAAAAATATATAGGGCGTTTGACACTTGCCACTGCAATTACCTCTATTTTATTTTCAGGATGTGGGGCGGCACAAAAGGAGCTTGCACAGACGGACAGAGCTTCCTACGAGAAAATATCATACCAGACAGTTACGGTACAGAGCGGTTCACTCACACCGCAGACTACCATCAGTCTGAGCGCGCAGGGCTATACCAGGTTTTCCTATGGTGCGACAAACACGGAGCTTACGCTCGAAAAGGTAAATGTGGCAGTGGGTGATCATGTGAAAAAGGGTGATATACTGGTGGCTTTTAAATCCGGGGAGATACAGAAAAAGATTGAGGACTACAGCGGGCAGATCAGTCAGAATAAGCTTCTGGCAGAGCACTACAGGGCTATTATGAAAATCGATGATACTCAGGATTATTCAAGCGATATTGCCCAGCTTGATAAGGATACAGAGGTTGCGCAGCTTTATCTTGATGAGGCAGAGGAAAAACTGTCGAGATATCAGATCACGGCATCCGAGGATGGCACGATCACAGCAATGAACAATTCGCTTTTGGCGGGGGTTTTTGAACCGGGCAGCAATCTTATAACAGAAATCAGCGGAAACGGCAATTACGAGGCTGACAGACCGGAAGGTTATGACTTTAATGTAGGTGATATATACACGGCAACAGCATCTGATATAGAGTTTGAACTTAAGGTAAAAGAGGTGGACGATAAAAAGGTTGTTTTTGAACCGGTATCGGACATGTCGGCAGTATCGGATGCACAGATATTTTCCATGGAAGTGACGCGCCCTGCTATAGAAAATGCTGTGTATGTGCAAAAGGACGCAGTACATGAGAAGGATGGCAGGTATTTTGTATACACACTGGATGAGAATGGATACAGACAGGCGGTATGGATAAGTGCCGGAGATCAGGTGGGAGACTACCGGATCATCACAGAAGGACTTAAAAGCGGGGATGAGGTGGTTTTGCAGTGAAGAACAGAAACCTTTTATCAATAAAAAAACTGGCAGTACTGGGGATATGTGTATCGTTTGTGGCAGGCGGCTGTGGAAAAATGACAGAAAGCAGCATACCAAAGCTTGAAGAACCTGTAGCGTTAAATGAAGCCTATAGACCTGTGGAATACGGTACGATCGGCTCCATACAGGTGCTGATGGCTACCGCAGTTTCGAGGGATTACTGCAATTACTACAGTGCCAATGTAAATATTTCACAGATATATGTGGAGCCGGGAGATACAGTAAATGCAGGGGATGTGCTTGCAGTCTGTGATGTGGATGAGGCAAAAAAACAGTTGCAGGAATGTAAGGATGCGCTGGCGCATGAGAATGAGACATATGAGATATCCGCTCAGATCTCGGATACGCAGATCAAATTATGGGAGAGTCAGGCTGCGGATACGGACGAATTTTCAACAGAACAGATTGAGAAAAAAGAGAGCACAGAAGAGGATTACAATACGCAGATTGCCACAGAACAGGAAAATGAACGGTACGATAAGCAGCTTCACGAATACCGAGTGCAAAAGATCAATGAGCAGATGGCTTTATATCAGCAGATTGTTGATGATGGAACGCTTAAGGCAGCCCACAGCGGTCTTGTCACTTACACTAAGAAGCTGACAGATGGAAGGTCTGCTGCGGCATACGAGAATATAGTCATTGTCTCAGATACGGATGACCTTGTGCTGGATATAAAAGATACAGCCATAAATGAGTACAAATACAGTGATTATGACAAGAAATATGTGATAGTCGATGGCGAAAAATATGATGTCACCGAGTCTCAATATACATCAGAGGTTTTGGTACTTTCGAAGATAAACAACCGCTATCCGGATGTGTGCGTGGAAAGCAGGGAAAAGCCGTTTCTTACGGCAGGACAGATGTATCCGGTATATTTTGAAAAGACAAAAGCAAATCAGGCACTTGTCGTGGGAAAAGATTCCATTTATAAGGATGGCGATACCAGATATGTCTATGTGAAAAATGATGAGGGCGGCCGCGAGAAACGCATCATAACAACAGGTGAGTCTGATGAAAACTATACACAGGTCACAGAGGGCTTAAAAGAGGGGGAGCTGGTCTACTATAATTCTACAGATCAGGTTCCGACAAAGTACAGCAAATATACGGTAACAAGGTCTGACTTTGATATAGCAAACTACGGTGTGCGCTACAGCAGATCTGACGCAGGGACGATAACCGAAACCTGTGATTATGAAGGGCAGATCGTATCGGTCAATGTGAAGCAGGACGATACGGTAGAAAAGGGCATGCTGCTTTACGTGGTGGATACCGGAGAGGGCAAAGCTGCCATAACAGAGGCGAAAAATGCGATCGACTCGGAGAATGAATCCTATGCGCAGAAGATTGCTGATTACGATAAACAGATAAAAGATTTATCTGAAGGTGGTAGTAGCGCAGAAGAAAATAACCGGCAGGATGAAAAGCCGGATACAGCATATGATGAGCAGCAGTTGAAACTGAATTTACAATTATTGAATCTGCAGAAAAAACTTGCCTGTGCAGACCACACCTATCAGCTTTCACGGCTACAGTCAGCATATGACAGCATAAGCGCAGGAAATGACGGCAAAGGAAATATTTCAGTATATGCCAAAAATGACGGAAAAGTTTCAAAGGTGAGTGTCAAGGCAGGAGATAATGTGGAGAAAGGCTCAGATATCCTGCAGATAACCGGAAATTCCACGGACGTACTGCTGGTTCAGGTAAAGGATAGCAATAGCTATAAAGTATATAAGGACAATATAGCAGATGTGGGAGAGCGCGTATCACTTGAGCTGGACGGTACAACGATCTACGGAAGCTGTATCGGTTTTGCCGGTTACGGCAGGGAAGCTCAAAAGGGATATATAAATCAGGATGATAAAGGTGTGCATATTACCGGAAACACAGATTCGGGATATGGAAATGCAGCATTTTATATAAAACTTGACAATGGAATACCGGATGATCTGACCAGGGCATCTGCTGTAAAGTTTTCTTATGTTTCTTTTAAAAAGGTGGTAGTGGTGCCGACTTCGATCATACACAAGCAGGTCAATCCTATGGACAAAGATGATATATCATACTATGTGTGGAAAATTGATGGGGACAGCGTGGTAAAGCAGCCGGTAATATTGGGCGATTATACATCAGGCAGCAATACACTTGTGCTTTACGGTATTGATGAGGGCGATGAAATATGTTTGGCTTCGTAATTAATAAATTAAAAAACAGAAAATGGTTAAATCTGTGTCTGCTTATGGGAGTGGCTTTGTTTATAGCACTTTTTGTGTGCCACCCTATGTTTGAAAAGGGTGCGGGAAATCAGATACTCGACAGACTTTTTACGGATCATGCCACACAGCAGAATGAGTTTCCAGCACGGATGAGCCGCGAGGGAACATATGCGGTGGCAGATTATCCTGATTCGCAGTCAGTGCTTGATAAGCTGTCAGGATACGAAAAGAAGTGGACTGAATATGTGGATATAAACAAGGTTTCCTCACAGCAGCTTATCACACTCTCAGGAGGACGCGCAGATACAGAGTTTGGAGGACCTAACAATTATTTTACAATAGGATATCTGCCGGGACTTTCGGAGTACGCGGATGTTGTAAAATCTCAGACTGACACAGCCACATTCGAATGCAGTATAAGCGAAAAGACAATGGATCACTACGGACTTGTAGCAGGTGAAAAAATCTATTTACATGTACCTGACGGCAGTGGTAAAAAGGAAATTCCGTTCGTCATATCACAGATCTGCCGTGAAAAAGATATAAACGATCCATATTGGGCCAAGACGCTTTCGGATATGGGCGATGTGATATTTGTTTCGCAGGATGTTTTTGACGAAATGATGCAGTATTACAGCGAGGACAATATCAGCTACAGTGATTTTCTCATGCTGGATTACAGGCAGATCAACACGGAAAATGCCTCACTTTATGACGGTTATATGGAGCAGTTTAAGGATGCTGACAAGCTCTACAATGACAACATCCGTGATACGCTGGAGCGCTTTTTTACACAGCAGAAGACGATAAAGCTGATGCTTTGGGCGTTGGAGCTGCCGTGTCTTGTGCTTTTGATTTTATTTATAAGAATGATATCTGCACAGATACTTTCGCTCGAGGAAAATGACATACTTGTTTTAAGAAGCCGCGGTGCGACAAAATTACAGGTATTTATTTTGTACCTGCAGCAGTCGGGAATAATAGCGTTTGCGGGCTGTGTACTCGGAATAGTGCTCGGATATATAATGTGCCGGGCTGCCGCATCTACAGACGGATTTTTAAGATTTACGGCAAAGGATATAGGCACTTACAGATTTGTATGGCAGATGCTTGTCTATGCGGTGGCAGCGGCAGTTATCATGGTGCTGTTTATCACAGTTCCGGTGTGGAAAAAATCAAAGGATGCCATATCAGAGCGCAGCAGCAGGAAACGAATATCAAAGAAAAAGCCTCTTTGGGAGAAATGCTTTATAGACATTATACTTTTGGCTCTGTCAGCATATCTGCTTTACAATTACAACAAGCAGAAGAGTACGCTTGCGATATCTGTTCTTGAGAACAGGAGCATAGATCCTGTCATGATACTGGACAATTCGCTTTTTATATTTGCAGCGGCACTTTTGTGCGTAAGACTTACCGGACTTATTATTCTGCTTGTGGACAGGCTCTTTAAAAAGCGTTTTTCTCCGGCAATGTATGCATCATTTTTACAGCTGAAACGAACCAGATACAATCAGGGATTTCTGGCAGTATTTCTTATCATGACAGTGGCTGGCGGTATTTTTGACGCGAATATGGCGCGCACCATGAACAGCAATATGGAAAAACGGATCGTCTACAATGTGGGTTGTGATGCGATATACAACGAAGATTTCAGACTCAGGATACAGAAGAATAAAGATGGCTCTGTAAGCTGGATGTATGACGAGCCTGATTTCGGTAAATACGAGTCGCTCAAAAATGAGGGCATCTGTGACGGTGTCACGCGTGTGCTTGAGGACGAGCGGGTAGATATTTCCGCAGGCAGTGGTTCGGTTTCGGATGCATATCTTATGGCGATAAACACAAAAGAATTCGGTGAGACTGCGAAATTGCAGAGTGACCAAAATGATGATATTAATGACGCGCACTGGTTCAATTACCTGAATGAGCTGGCAAAGGAGCCGGACGGAGTCATCATTTCCTCAAATCTGGCAAAAGCTCTGGGACTTAAAGTTGGTGACAGCTTAAATTACTCAAGGTATGTACCGGAGGCTGTCGATGATGATCAGATCTACGCATCCGAGAATGTAAAGGTATGTGCCATAGTAAAAGGTTTTCCGGGCTACGAGCGTTACACCTATGAGACAGATGTAGAAGGAAATGTGACCGAGCAGGAGAAATACCTGATCGTTGCAAATTATGCTACGGTTGTGGAAAAGTTCGGCATGACACCGTACAGTGTGTGGATGAACCTGTCAAAAGGAAAAACGGTGGATGATATTGTGGGATATCTGGGCGGTGAGAACAGTGAAAATTCAGACAGTACAGCAGACAATTTAACAGACACTAAAAGTGAAAAAGTACAGAGTGAAATATACAGGAATATAACATCCGCGCAGCAGCTTATAGACGAGAATAAAAACTCAGCCACAGTGCAGATCACAAACGGTATGTTTACATTAAGTTTTATACTTTCACTGATAGTGTGCTCAGTAGGATTTTGGCTGTATTGGGTTATGACACTAAAACAGAGGGAGCTTCAGTTTGGTATATACCGCGCAATGGGAATGAGAATGAGAGAGGTAAAAGCAATGCTTTTAAACGAGCAGATATTTTTATCATTTCTGCCGCTTCTTGCGGGAGCAGGCATAGGTATAACTGCAACAGCGATGTTTGTAAGGCTCATATCGATCATATATCTGCCGCAGAAACACAATATCGGAGTAAATGTATATATTTATCAATCTGATATGCTGGAGCTTGCAGGAGTACTTTTCGTGGCTGTAGCCGTATGCTATGTGGTTATCAGCAGACTGCTTAAGAGTATGAAGATAGCACAGGCACTAAGGCTTGGAGAAGATAGTTAGCATGTAAAAAAAGAGGTCGTGACATATGGAAAATGCGATAATTGCTCAAAATATAAAAAGATATTTTAAGGCGGGAGATGGTACAACAGTCCACGCACTTGACGGAGTATCCATGGAGATAAAAAAAGGAACACTTGCCATCTTAAAAGGGCGTTCCGGCTCTGGAAAGACCACACTTCTTAATATCCTTAGTGCGCTTGATATGCCGACAGAGGGAAGTGTGCAGTTTCTGGATAAAAACCTCGAGCATATGACCGAGAAAGACCGGGAAATACTAAGGCGGTATGAGATGGGATTTGTATTCCAGTCTATAGCACTAATTCCCACGATGACGGCATATGAGAATGTGGAATTTGCCCTTAGACTTGCAAAAAATAAACGTCAGATACAAAAGAATTTGATTGATATGGATAATGACATTGGAGATGCAAAAAACGATGTGATAAATGAGAATACGCATGACAGAGTATCAGAGCTGCTGGAGCGTGTCGGACTCTCAAAGCGCATGGATCATATGCCGGATCAGTTATCGGGAGGTGAGCAGCAGAGAGTTGCGATAGCGCGCGCTGTGGTTCATCGCCCGAAGGTGGTCTTTGCGGATGAGCCGACAGGAGCACTCGATACCGCTTCTGGATTTGAAGTCATGCGATTGTTCCGTGAGTTGATAGACGATGAGGACATCACAATAGTTATGACCACGCATGATCCGAACCTGATGGAGCTGGGGGATGAAGTGTTTGAGCTTAGTGACGGCATAGTAATTTAAATTAAAAGGGGGAAAAGTAGATGATAAACTGCGATGGACTGGTAAAAATATATGAGACAGACGATAAAAAGGTGATGGCACTGGAGGGGCTTGACCTGACGGTGGAAACAGGGGAGATGCTTGCGGTAATAGGAAAATCCGGCAGCGGAAAATCCACCCTTTTAAATATGATAGGAGGACTGGAAACACCAACGGCTGGAGTGCTCACTATTGACGGAAAAGACATTTCCACATATTCAGAAGCTGAAATGGTGAGATACCGCAGGGACAAGGTGGGCTTTGTGTGGCAGAAAAGTGCCAAAAATCTGTTCCCATATCTGACTGTGCTGCAGAATGTCGAAGCCGTGATGATGTTTGAAAATTCAGGTAATACCGATAATTTAAAACACAGAGAAATTATAAAAAAACGCAAGGATAATAATAAAAGCTATGCCCTTAAACTGTTAAATGCAGTGGGATTACAGGAGCATAAGGATAAGCTTCCGGCTCAGCTATCGGGAGGAGAGCAGCAGCGCGCAGCGATAGCGGTGGCACTGGCAAATAAGCCGGACATACTGCTTGCGGATGAACCGACCGGAGCTGTGGATACAAGGACTGCTGATACAATCTATGAGCTGTTTCATAAGCTGAACAAAGAGCTTGGTATAACCATCATCATAGTCACACACGATATGGCACTTGCAGGCCGTGTAGACCGCACAGTGCTTATATCTGACGGAAAGGTAAGTACGGAGAAATTGAAGAAACACCCTGCAATGGAATATACGGTATTGGACAAGGCGCACAGGATAAAACTCACTGATGAGATGCTTGAGGCAGCGGGGATAGAGTCTAATAAGGTCAGGGTTGATGTGCAGGATGGAAGGCTTGTGATATCGCGGATTTAAAGATATATTAATCAGCAACCATAGTCTTGAGATCCTTCTTAAAGTCTGTAATTCTATACTTTATAAAATTGAGTATGCCATCCTGATTAAGCTTATCCATAAATGCGTGGAATATCATTTATGTTCGAATTTATGTCATTTATGCAGATTTGATTGCAAATGAATTATAGATTGTATATTATTTATTATAGAGTAAGTTTAGAAAAGGCAGGGATAGGAATACCTTATTGTATGTGAAAAATAAAATTGATGATTATATTAATCAAATATGAGGCACCTAAGAAAATAGAACAAGGACGTGGGAAAATGAAAAAAATAATTTCTAATTTGTCAGTAGTGATTTTTGTCATAGGATGTGCAATAATGGAAATAACAACATGGTTTATTGATTCATATGTTATGTTTTATATAGGAATAATTATTGTTATAGTGGGAATTATTGGAATGATTATTCAAGGAAAGTTTAAGAAAGTAATTGAGTTTATTATAGAGTATTTTTAGAAAGTTTTGCTTTCAACATTCGGATAAGTGCATTGATATCACTTTTGGGAGTGATTTGTGAATTCCTTCAAAAAATGCTGATATGAATATATGTATGCATGGTTTTGAAATTATATTATTCCTGATTGGAGTAGATACATTTGTTTTTTTCAAAGAGGCAATGTACGATTACAAATCTTGGCTATATCAGTATATTGTTGCACTTTATTTTTAATTAGAACAAAAGAAATAATAAACAAAGAAACATTGAATCTGGAGAGGAATTTATAGATGGATAGAATGAAATTGTTAAAGCTACAGATAGTTATAGGAATAATTACTTCGTGCATAGGACTAGTAACGATAATGTATGGAGTGAATTTTTACAATCATCCGAGCAGAGGGAATATTGTGACATGTATTGCATTGCTGTTCTGCTGTATGTTATCAATAATAAGCTGCGTGTTAATTGTGATTAAGAATTATAAAAATAATAAATAACAGTCTCATGTTATTTTTATCTTAGAAATAAGTCTGCTAAATATGTTTCTACCATTCATTACAAAAAAAGTACCGCTCATTCTTAAGGTGTTGAAAACAATTTAGAATAAGTGGTACTGTTTTTATATAATCGAATATTATTGATTGAATGTCAAATATGTACGAATTCGTGTCATTCATGTATTTATGGTTGAAGATATATGGATTATAGGATATAAAGAAATTAACAACAGTTGAGGATGATGGTGATAATGCTAAGAAATGGTATTAATTGTATAAAATTTTATTGGTTTGGTATATTTTGTAGTTCAATAATGGGGATTGTTGTCAGTACATTTTTAGATTACAAAGTTTTATTTTCTAAGGGAGATTTTTACACCTGGAGAGTATCGTTTACTATATTTGTAATTTCAGTTACAGTATCAGATATTATAATGCTACAGGTTACAGCATTGAGTAGGTTTTTATATTTGAGAATCAGGTATTCAATAAAGTGCCCATTATGCATTTTCCCTTTTCTTATAAATAGTGTAGATGGGAAGCTCGAGATGAAAATTGGGAAAAAACCTGAGGTTGTTTATTGTGATTTTATTGATGATGAAGAGTATAACAGATTTTCATATGAAGAGATGATACGGATTTTAAGAGAGGGCATAATTGCAAAAAAGATCGGAAGATATATTTTTGGTATTAGTGTAATGATTTTGTTTTTATGCTTTAAACCGGCAGGAGCGCTGATAGTGATTATTTTATTGGCAGAGTTTGAAGCATTGGACATGATTTATGAGCGGAAATTTCATGGAGATAATTTCAAGCTTCGCAATATCAGAAGAGGGAATGGAGCTTTGTATTTGAATAAAGTTTATGATGATTGCAGGGTAGAAAATTTCTATGACAATGATATAAATAAAAACTATGTTCTTGGCATGGTTAAGAGGAGACTGGCTAAGAATATATATGATAATGATTATACAGAACCGGCATATGTAAACAATATATTAAAAAGTCTTTTTATGGAACCGGAGGAAATCAGTACTTCGCCGGATATAAAGGAACTTGATATTGTTACACTGTATGTATTTTATGCTATATTTAGCAAGAATGAGGATTACGTAGGCAATATCCGTAATGTTGTACTGAGAATGAAATTATATGTAGGACAATATTCAAAATTGTGGAGAGATTATTTCGATTATTTTCTTCAAATAATTGATTCATACCAATGGAAAAAAGAATTGGAAATTAATAAAAAGAAAGATATGATTCTGCTATATGACTGTTGGGCAAATATTCCGGGCAGGTATAGGAATACC
>ENA-OZGT01000204-OZGT01000204.1-human-gut-metagenome-genome-assembly--contig:-NODE-204-length-15898-cov-13.428454_pt1 | contig 15898 bp, 9 predicted proteins | sample MGYA00245118_ERZ653661 | MGnify/ENA primary metagenome ERZ653661 (study PRJEB26926, sample SAMN06165269) | human gut metagenome | biome: ENVO:00009003; feature: ENVO:2100002; material: ENVO:00002003... | reverse complement strand
TTCATAGTCTTTACAGTCGCTTTATATTTGCAGGCTAACAAGACCGGTTCCACACTGTTCAACACACTGACAGAAAAAGAAAAGTCCGAAATCATCAGTATTCCTATGGATTACCGTTTTATGAAAAATGACGAAAAGCTTGCTCTCATAGAGCGCATCAGTCAACATCCGGATATAAAAGATAAAATGCTGACAGATATTAATTATCTGAAAGGTATTTCGGGAACAAGCATGCAGACAGAAAAAGATAACCGGGAAAGTAGCCTTGAAGTCAATATAATGAATGTTCCTAATAACTTTTTCGAGTTTATGAATATCCCCATTCTCTCCGGGCATGTCCTGAAGACAAATAGTGACATGGTAGCAGACCGTAAATTGGTAGAACGTATAAAGAAGGATTTACTGGGAACCACCTTGTACAATTATCAAGATAGCTACACGGTATGCGGCATTTGTTCCGATTTTGTAGCCGACACTTACAATCAGAGCCAGGGCTTCGTCTTTCTGCCTTGTGATTTCAAATATTATGTAGGTCATTGCTATTTGAAGTGTGTACCCGGAAAAGCAGAAGAAGTAGAGGCTTTCGTTAAGAAAATGCTGGAAGAGAATCTTCCACCGAGTATACAATTACACATTTCGACCTTGCAGGAAGACATTCACCAAGCGCAAGCCATCGAGAACAACATGAAAGGGATAATCTTATTCTTCTCATTTGTCAGCCTTATAATCACTTTATTAGGCGTCTATTCGGCAATCACACTGGATACGGAACGCAGACAAAAGGAAGTGGCAATCCGTAAAGTAAATGGTGCAGGATTGAAACAGATTATCATATTGTTTGCCCGTACGTATATTTATCAGCTTGTACTCTCGGCAACAATGGCATTTCCTTTATGTTATGCCATACTGCAGTTATGGAAAAACATGTATATCGTATTCTTTAATGATGGCCCGCTATTTTGGATTTCAATCTTCATAATCGTAGCTGTCATTACTACTCTGACTATTATTTTCCGTATTCTGAAAATAGCAAGGACAAATCCGGCAGAAGTCATTAAAAACGAATAAGAAAATATATTTACCTAAAGATTATGACCATACTTACAATCCTAAAAATAATTACCCGCAGTTGGTGGAGAAACAAAGTTTTCTTCTTCATTTCTATAGTCAGTCTGGCTATAGGGCTAGCATGTACAAACTTGCTGTTCACCTATTATGTACATGATTACAATATAGAGAGTGGCAATCGGGACAAGAACCGTATTTTCTGTCTGCGTCAGGATAATCCGATGCAGGACGGAAGCAAGGTGGCCTATGCTGATGCCAATATTCCCCCTATGCTGAAAGAAAAATATGCAGAAGTGGAAGACTACCTGCGTATCAATTCTCTGGTTCCACAATATTGTAAATATGGAGGGGAGATTTACCACGATATAACCTTTATATCTGCCGATACTACTTTGCAACATTTCTTCCACTATCATCCCATTGCCGGTAGTTTAAAGCAAGTATTGGAACAACCGGGCAAAGTAGCACTCAGTGAAGCTTTTGCACATAAACTGTTTGGAGATAAAAATCCATTAGGAGAATTGCTGGAAATAAAAACCATGACTGATACCCAAAGTTATGAAGTGGCAGCCATATTAAAGTCACGGTCACAATCATTGCTCCAATTCGACATGATTACCGGGAATAACAAAGACTTTTGGGGTGGAATGACGTTTCTGAAACTAATTCCAAATACCGATGCCCAACAGTTTACCGAAAAAATCAACCACGACAAGATTCCCACTTTGATTCCGGAAAAGACACAATATTACGTCGACCCTCTGTCCGACATCTACTTTACTACACCGGACTACGATACACAACAACCTCTGCCGTATATCAATCAAAGTAATGTGCAATTATTGTATATCAGCCTTGCTGCCGCCTTGTTGGTACTTATCATAGCCTGCTGCAACTATACCAACATGAGCCTGAGCCGTGTATTGCAACAGCTCAAAATGATACATGTGGAGAAACTGATGGGAAGCAGCTTGAAGGATATCCGCATCCAACTGTTTGGTGATGCATTCCTCACTGTGCTGCTGGCATTCGGATTATCTTTACTCATCATCAACGACTGTCTGTCTTTTTTCAATGGATTATTTGCATCCCATTTAAACGTACATTTCTTTTTCAGCCTACAGATGCTACCCTTGTTAGTACTCTTTGTACTAGTTATGTCCATTGTCCCTGCCTGGTATATCAGCCATAGACTTTCACAACTCTCATTCAGCGAATACAAGACACTTTACGGAGGTAAAAAGAAACAACGTTTCATAGCTTTGCTGGTCATTCTTCAGTTTTCCATTTCTATAGGGCTGATATTCGCTACTCTCGTTGCCAATGAACAAATCAATCTCATCAAGGAACGGGCCTACTGTTACGAAAATCAGATTGAAATAGGAGATTTCAATGCCGCACCGGCTACAATACTTAAAGAAGAGCTGGAGAAACATGTACAAGGAATAGAGTCCATCGCCCTGTCACAAGGCTCCATATTGAATTCATGGATACGTGAGCTATCCATCAAACAAGCCGACGGTACGGAAAAAAGTTCCTACCTATTAATGCTGTATAGTGATGCCAATCTGGTAAAAACGATGGGGTTCAAACTCTTGTCCGGCAACGCTCCCGAACAACTGCAAAAACAATATGCCTATCCTGCACTGGTCAACGAAAGCTATGTCAGAATGCTGATTCCAGCAGGAATAAATGCCATTGGAAAACCTTTGAAAGAATTTGACCAGTCTGCCGATTCTTTATACATCATCGGCGGTGTATTAGAGGACTTCCCGTTCAGTTCATTGGAAAATGAAATTACCCCGGTCATACTTTACCTTCCACCTACAGAGAGAATGTCGGGTGCCAACTATCTGCAGATTAAGCTGATTGAAAGCAATAAACAAGAAACACTACATCAAATAGCCCAAATATGGGAAAAGATGAATGAAGGGGAGATATTTCAATACACAGACATGCACCAAGACTTTATGAAACGCAATGGTAAAGTCTTGTCTCTCTCCAAACTCCTTATCGCCTATTCTCTGATTGGCTTGATATTGACCTGCTTCGGCTTATTCGGCATTTCATGGTATGCCACTCGCCAGCGTATCCGCGAAATCAGCATTCGCAAGATTCATGGAGCAACATCCCGACAAATCGTGCTGTTGCTGAATAAACCATTCTGCCTGCAAATTCTGCTTGCATATATTCTAGCTGTCCCCATTGTCTATTGGCTCATGCACCATTGGCATGAACAGTTTGCCTATAAAGCCCCCTTCACCGTTATGGACTTTCTATTGCCACTATGTATTGTCTGGATAATATCTGCCGTCACAGTGTGTCTGCAAAGTTATTTGCTGAACAAAACAAATCCGATTGACTGCATCAAATCCGAGTAAGAAATAATATATTTATAACCCATAAAAACAAAGCATTATGATTAAGACAGTAAACTTACAGAAGATTTTCAAGACCGAGGAAGTACAGACTCTGGCTTTGAACGACGTAAACATTGAAGTGAAAGAAGGGGAGTTTGTTGCTATCATGGGACCTTCAGGCTGCGGAAAATCCACTTTACTGAATATCCTCGGTCTGTTGGACAATCCTACATCCGGAGAATATTACTTGAATGGGACGGAAGTATCCAAATATACAGAAGCCCAACGTACCAACTTGCGTAAAGGAGTCATCGGCTTTGTATTCCAAAGTTTCAACCTGATTGATGAGCTGAATGTATACGAAAACATCGAACTGCCGCTACTCTACATGGGCATTCCTGCCACCGAACGCAAGCGCCGGGTGGAAACCGCTATGGAGCGTATGGCAATCATGCACCGCAGCAAGCACTTCCCGCAACAATTGTCCGGCGGACAACAGCAACGCGTGGCAATCGCCCGTGCAGTCGTATCAAACCCTAAACTGATACTTGCCGATGAGCCTACCGGTAACCTCGATTCAAAGAACGGAAAAGAGGTAATGGAACTACTGAATGAACTGAATAAGGAAGGCACTACGATTGTCATGGTGACACACTCACAACATGATGCCGGATTTGCCGGACGTATCATCAATCTGTTTGACGGGCAGGTAGTGACGGAAGCTAACTTATAATTCACGCTTCTCCCGATTTATATGCAGGTTGCAATGTTTTTTCCATTGTAATCTGCATGTTTTTTTGGAAATAGCTTTCCTTTTTTTTGTTTCTGTCGTCCGAAATGCCTAATATTGCTACCAATAAACTTTTTACTTCCACATTTTAAATAACAGAAAATGAAAACATACACACCGTCCCCTTTGAACGCAGAAAATATCACTTTACCGGATAATTTGACGGAACTCACAGAAGCCATGGCACGCAATGTGCATGAAGTATGGGCTTTGGGAAGAGTGAAAGAAGGATGGAAATACGGAGAGACACGCAATGATGAATTAAAGACACATCCCGGACTTGTACCATACGAAGAGTTACCGGACTCAGAACGAGAATACGACCGGCAAACAGCCATACAGACACTGAAACTGATTATGAAACTGGGATTCGACATACAGAAGAAATAATAATCCAATATCTATTATAGTACTATGAGGACGAGTGAGAACAAGTATTATCCTATCCGGCACTGGTGGAAATTCGTGATTCCTGCCTTTATCATTCTCTTTCTGGTTGCAGCATTGATTGTGACATGCACTACATTCCAAAACCTTATTCAATTCTTTCCATCGCGTGGAATGACCTACCTGATGACACTCCATGCCATCATTTCCCTTAGCGTATGCATCTGTTTTTTTCTATGTATCAAGAGATTAATAGATGTATTCTCATTGAATCTGGAACAAGAAAGAAACATTCTTGCATCCTTGTATCAGGAAAAAGAAAAACGGGAGATTATCAATAACGATGAGAAAGAAATCAATAAACTGAAAGAGAATATCAGAAAAGAATTGAAACAAGAAACTGAAAAAAAGGAAACTGCCTAATGACAAAACAAATATGAATCTGCTAACAAGACTTTTTGCCCTTCATTTTGACCGCTCTTTTTCCGGAAAAGGATGGAGGCAGCTTGCTTGGCTTTTCGGAGTCATAGTAACTGTTTTCTTATTGATATATCTGGTAAGTTTTGCATTTATCTTTCCTGAGCCGTCTCTTGAAGAATGGACCGGTATTGATAAAGACGTACCTATGGGGCGTTTGCTTCAGTTGATTTGTCTGTTCATTGATCCGGGGAATATTGTGGAAGTACCACCTTATCTGCGTTGGTTCTCTCTATTGGTCGTAGTGCTGGGATTAATTTTGTTCTGCGGATTATTGATATCCGTAATCTCCAATATGCTGGAACGCAGAGTTGAGCGATATCGTGAAGGCGATATCGTTTACCCTTTGCAAAACCACATCGTCATTATCGGTTTTGACAACATGGTCCCCACTCTTATCCAGCAAATTTGCGATGACACACATTATGGGAATTGCCATATTCTGATTCAGAGTACCCAACCGGCACAAGAAATCCGTAGCAAAATCCATACGGAACTGGATGCCAAAAATGAAAAAAGAATTGTGGTGCTGCGTGCCCGGCGCGACTCTATCGAGGAGTTGGAAAAACTCTATACTACCAAAGCGCGCGAAGTATTCCTTATCGGAGAGAGGAACGAACATGACCATGACTCACTGAACATAGACTGCCTGAAAAAGATAGTTGACATTCATAAACGATGCAATAAATGTTCCCTCATACCATTCACCGTTCTTTTCGAATATCAGACTACTTTTGCCGCTTTCCAACTGACCGATTTGTCTGCCGAATGGAGAAAATATATAGAATTCCATCCCTTTAACTTCTACGAGGGCTGGGCCAAAAAGATATTGGTAAGCCGGCAATACGGAAAAGGGGAGAACTGTATTGAATATCCTCCTCTCGACCGTGAGGCAATAACCTATGAAAGCGAAAAGCATGTTCATCTTGTTATCATCGGTATGAGCCGTATGGGAGTGGCAATAGGAGTGGAAGCTGCCCATCTGTTGCATTTTCCAAACTTCTGCCGGGACAAGAACATAAAAAGTGTCATTACCTTCATTGATGAAAATGCCGACCGGGAAATGAATTTCTTTTGTGGACGATACCGCCATTATTTCGAGATATCGTCTACCCATTATTACGACATGAGCAAGGACGAAAGGCACGAGAGATTTGTCCTTCCCACCCGTTTTAAAGGAAAAGATGCAGACTTTCTGGATGTGGAATTCGAATTTATCAAAGGCCGTGCGGAAACTCCTGCCATCCAGAACCTAATTAAAGAATGGGTACATGACTCAGGCCAAGTATTGACGATTGCCGTCTGCCTCAATTATCCTCCTCAAAGCATGGCAATGGGATTATATCTGCCGGACGATGTATATGATGAAAATATCCCAGTTTTTGTCCGTCAGGAAACCTCCAGTGCACTGCTCAATATGCTTAACAGTAAAAAGAAAGATGAAGCGATTCATAAATATTCCCATGTTTTTCCTTTTGGAATGCTGGACAACTGTTACGACTTGGACAAAAAAAGCCGGAGGGAGGGACAAATCATCAATTATATATACGATTTCAAGAATAAATATGGAAATGTGCCTCAATCATGCCCACCTGACAATGAGCTGAAAGACTCATGGAACAAACTGTCCGTATCCCTTCAGTGGTCCAATTTGTACAGTGCATATTCCATTAGTCCCAAGCTACGCTCCATAGGCATTACGGATGGTTACGTGAAACTGGACAACGACCAGATAACATTGCTTGCCGAAGTCGAACATAACCGTTGGAACATGGAGAAGCTGCTGCTTGGCTTCCGTAAACCCACCGCCGAAGAAGAAGAGTTAATCTATGGCAGCAAGGAAATGGGAGACATCTTCAAAAAGAAACGCTTTGTGCATCCCGATATACGTCCGTATGATGAATTGAAGGAAAGCTCAAAAGCGTATGACAGATGTATCACAGCCGGCATTCCGCTAGTCGTAAACAACAACACATAGAAAGTAACCAACACTATATTATGAAAACATACCATGTATTTATAGCCTCTTCGCTGAGTTTTCAGAAAGAAAGGGATTTAATGGAAAAAGTCCTGACGGAAAGAAACAACAGCGAACTCAATATTGTAGTGCACCGGCACGAAAAAAATGGAGACAACGATTTAGCTAAAGGCGATACGCAGGAAATCATAAATTCAGAGATAAGGCAATGTGACGTCATCATCTTCTTCGCCGGAAACTGGATACGCTCCAAGACCATCGGAGAGTTTAATGTTGCCATCGAAAATGCATCCAACAAACATATCTATTTCTATCAGAATCCGACATTGGAATACACCCAGGAAGACTGGACAAACACTACTTTATGGAAAGACTTCTATGCGGAATACATGCAAAAGCACCTGGACGACGATACCGTTATCGAGCGGTATGAGAAGCAGTGCAATACGCTGGAGCAGCTAAGGGACGCGTTGGTCAAGGATCGTGAAAGTTTTCTCAATAATCCCTTTTGCGCAATCTCTTGCCATAAGATGGAGTATGATAAAATTATTCCCAACAGCCAAGCCAACCGTCGCAGAGGCAACCTGGACTACTATTTTATCCGTCCGGAAGTAGACAACAAACTTAAAGAGGAGTTTGACAGCACAAACAAGACAATCATCGTCACCGGTCAATCCACTTCGGGAAAGACTATTGCCGTTTGCCGAATGCTGAAAAAGCTCCCTCAGGAATATTATGTGGTCATTTTGAATGCCGATACGACCAAAGAACAGTTAGAACGGCTTTCTGTATCCCAATTCCAGCATGGCAAAAAAATTCTTCTACTGGACGATTTGCAGCTGTTGTTTTGGAAAGAAGAGAATGAAAAGCCGATACCCATTGACAGAGAATTACTTCGCAAGTTATCGGAAATCCTTCACATCGGCAATCCGGACTTCAAGGTTATTGCCACTACAAGCTATAGCTTCAAGGAAGTGAAATCCATGCTTACTTTCAATGAAATGGTTCCTCCGGCCATAGTCGAAGTGGGCATCAAACCTTTATCCTTCAAAAAAATAAATGAATATGCCCGCGAGCTTAGGACATACGGCTATCTTAAACTCCGACCCGAAGCCGGCATGACTATCGGTTCCTTGTTTTTCGACATAGACAGAATCAAGACCAGATATAACAACCAGTTCCAGAACAGCAATTTAAGCAACCTGCAGAAATCCATGCTTCGACAACTCTGCCACGCCATAAAATGTTTGTGGATGTGGAAAAAGAGAAGCCGCAATAAAATAGACCTATTGCTCGATTTCCTCAAATTCACCTATGAGAACAGTTACGAAAAGGCCGACAGAAGCACCATCTGTGAATTGGCAGGCAAAGTAGATGATTTGATTTATTATCAGGACATTGAAAAGGACACATTTGAAGTTGAAGACATCATAGTAACCCAGGTTTTCCAGTACTATAGCAGTGAACCGTCCGATGACCTACTGGCAACTGAAAAGAAAGCCATAAAGGGCATATTCCGCTATATCTACTACAAAGACAGACCGAACTTTTTCAAAAATACAACCAAGATCCTGCATCGGGTGAAAAACTGTTCGGTAAATGCCCCCGAACTCCAACAGTATATCATCAATGATGTTGTAAGCCGCATTTATAAAAACGAACAAACGCTATATACAAGTAAGGAACTGGGAACAAACCCGGAAGGCGTTTCCATTGATTGGGTGGACGCCTATATTGGCAATATAGCCAATTTTGCTCCTACCAATGCAGAGGCCATCCATATTTGGAAATTAACAAAAAAATATAATAGGAGAGAGCTGAATGTGCTGCGGTGGCTTTTGCCCAGACTGCAGACACAACAAGATAAGGACATTGTACACAAGGATTTGCTCAATGAACAAGGGCAAATGCAAGACAAGTATATAGAAAACTCGTATATTGAATTTCAGACAGAATTGGTACGGTTCCTCGACATGGACGAAGCCAAAGAAATATACCTCAACGCTTCCTTTATATACGAAGCTTCCCCAAGTGCCGATGATGACGACATAGATGATTTCTTCTCCGATTCTGCAGAGAGCGCCCATGGGCAGGAAAGCAACAATGAGACTTATCTGACAGAACTGAAAGAGAAAAGAATACGTAATTTCGCCAGGCAGCTTATGCATAAAGCACAGACTCTGGCTGACATACACGACATCAAGAACTTCTTGCAGAAGAATGATAAAGGGGTAGTTCCCCACGACGATGCAGTCTTTTTCTTCAACTTTATTGCTCCCTACACCTGGCTGGAAGTTTTCAAAAGATTCAGCCAGCCGGAAAAGCTGGTTGCATTCTTCAACGAACTGACAGAACTGTCTGTCGACAAAAAAGAGGATACCAGTATGTTCCTGAACAAGACCGAAGTGTTGAATGGAGCACTCGAAAACATACCGTCCTCTTATGCCTATGATTTATGGAACCGTATGGGGAATAACTGTGATGGCTACTCATTGAACTTTATGCTCCAAAAGGCTAAAAATTTTGAGCAAGCCAAAGGAATCTTCAACACTTTTATGGAAAGGTTGGAGCAGCAAGAAGAAGAAAACAAGACCAAACTGAAAGTGGGTGAAATCTACCTGAACGACTTATTGGATACGACCTCCACTTATAGCGGGATTAAGGAATGCGAGGAACTGTTCCATAAATACCATTTACTGGAAGCAGACCAGTCTTTACTGGATTACCCGAGCCAGCACACACAAGGTATCCTATACCAACGCATGACCCTAAAGGAAATCAAGGCACATATGAAGAGACATCGTCCCCAAAACGGCGATGAATCTCGAAATATAAGAACAATCGTACAATTCATTCTGAAAATATCAAATTATGAAGAGGCGTATCAGGCACTGTTCGGAGAAACTCCCGATTGTATTACTCCGGAAGAACAACAGATTTTGAATCATTCGCCCTACGTTGTCTCCGAAATGTTCAATAAGGTAAAGACTCCGGAAGAAGGAGGAGTCGCAAGGGATTTCTTCGAGAACCGGCTGGACAAGTCACTGCTCAATCATCCTGATGCCAATATCTTGAATATCATTATCAATAACCGATTCATATATCCCTATTATGAACAAAAAGTGGACATGATAAAGCGGATGTCCGAAAAATACACCGTACAACAGAACAGTTATACACATAAACATTTACTCTATCACCTGACCAACCACACCCAAGGTTCACTTCCTCCGGAAGAAATACAACTGATTATAAATGAGGAAATAATGAAAAGCCTGGATGCGCCAAAGGATATATTGAAGCAAATGCTTATCCAGCGATACTATGCCGGAAGAGCACAAGACAACGTTCCGCAGCCTTTTCCCATTTATACATCGGAAGGGTGGAAAATTAAAGAAAGCACTATTCTGGAATATGTGTATTGTCTGCTGGACGTGGGCGTATATGATGGAGGAATTATCTTCTGTTGCATGAAGGCATTGCTCCGTCAGAATGATAAGGAAAACGCCCAACGGCTGCAAGAGCAAGCAATCAGTAAAAAGGTTTTTATCAATTACGATTCATATTGTATGTTGAAAAAGGTAGGAGCCGTCATTCCCAAACCCTACCTATTTGTCGAACATTATCCAATTATGAAGGACATATGCTATCAAATGCGGGAACGCGGCATGACCTTCGAAGAAGCCGAAAGCCGTATAAAAGAGATGGAAGATGATTTACATATTTCCATTGCACGCACACAAATCTACTGGAACAATGTCATCAGCCGCATGGCCAACAACAGAACAAACAAAAAACTGGTGCTTCAGAATACTCTGAAATTCATCGATGAACACCATGTGCCGATGAGTCCGGAAATATATTACTCCCTTTTACACACAATCACTTCCATTGAAGACTATACAAAAGTCAAAGGTTTATATAAAGGCGAATTGAATATAGGACATATCTTCGTACTTCTAAAGAAGATTCCAGAATTTGCCAAATATAGAATTGCCGAATGGGCATTTGTCGCCTGCTTGCGTCAGGAGTTTGATGAATGGTATGACATTCTATGTTCCATCAGTGAGAAAGAACAGGAGAAAAGAATTAAAATCATGTTACAGTCCGAGCGCTACAAGCAACTGCAAGTCATCACCCCCAAAGGGTATCTTAACCAGACTTTCTTGTTCTGGTGGACTATCCGCTACGCCGTCTCAGAGACTGAAGAGCAACGGAAGGCAGAATTGGATACCCTTGTCACAATGATACCCAAACCCTTTGTACCTCAGTATCCGAAAATGATAGAGAAGTTCTTTATACCTTATCCGCAAGACTTGCTTGAAATCATTCGAGAATATATAGGCCGGATTATTTCATCCGAGCCGCAATAGCCAGCAATACCCCGAGCACCACACCCAATATCGCTGCAAACAGCACCCGCATTTCTCCCGGCAGGAGGAATGTGATGGTGTGTGCCGGATACCAGAAGAAAGGAATTGTTTTCTTGAAGACAAAATTCCATTGTGCATCCCAATTCAGATGCGTAATGATGCGGGGCATCGGGATAGGAGTGAGGAGGCTGCGAGGCGAACCGCCACAATCCAGGATATGCGTATCCGTAATCTTATGGAATGTCATGAATACCGGAGCGAAAATGGTATTCATAGCAACTGAAATGGCGAGGGCTATCCATAATTTGTCCAGGCAGAATTCTCCGTTTATAATGGCGGCGGCATTTGCCATTCCCATATATTCCATGAATTGCGGCACACCTTTGGAGAAGATTATCATGGCCGCATTGATACCCATTCCCAGCAGTCCCCACACTATGGCACGCGGCAGTACGCCAAATCCTTTTCGGTTATAGACTCCGGCACTGATACGAAGTCCCAGCATCTCACCCAGTGTAGCAAGAATTCCAAATTTAATGAAACTCATCACCATGCCATGTGCAGCGTTGAAAGACTTATACCAATCGTAGATGGATTCACTCACAAAGAATGGCAGGAATATTATCACCAGAACAAAAATAAAGAGGAAGTCTTGTTTTTTCATACAAAAGTCATGTTTTTCATAAATAATGTGGCAAACATACTAAAATTATTCTAATTTAAAAGCAAATAAGTAAATAAAAGAAGTTTTACCAAACAGAACAAAGTGTTTCCCTTAACCGAACAGTGTGTTTCATTAAAGAGAACACTTCGTTTCCCTTAAAAGAACAGTTTGTTTCCTATAAGAAAACACTTTGTTTTCTATAGCTAAAACAAAGTGTTCAGCACTGTGAACTAACGAACTATCCCATTAGCTTCCTCAGAAGCCCATATCATAGTCTCGGCACAAAAAAAGTGGGATTCAGAGAAACCTCTGATCCCACTTCATCATAGTAAGCAACGGATAGTTATTTCTTATCCTTCATATATTCATCCGCTTTCTCCTTGGCACGTGCCACGCGCTTGGCTGTATCCGGATGAGAAGAGAACATCTTCTGGAACTTGGATTCCTTCGGTGCCTCCGCTGAAAGTTCAAGCAATTTGTTCAAAGCATTGTACATGGCATACGGATCGAGATTATTCTTGATGCAGAATTCAAAGCCGTAATCATCCGCTTCCGTCTCCTGCTTCTGGGAGTATTGAGCACCTGCCAATGCCTCGGCCATGGCACCCAGTTCAGAATCACTCAATTTGGATACCGTAGAACTTGCCGCACCGGCAGCATTCTTCACAGCCGAACGAAGGTAAGCATTCTTCATCGCATCTTTGGAATCCGTATGGATGACGTGACCTATCTCGTGGCCGACAACTGCCATCACTTCATCATCCGTCATGATGTCCATCAGTCCGGCACAGATGCGTACACTACCATCACCGCACGCAAAGGCATTCACATCTATTACTTCATAAACACCGAAGTTCACCTTCAAGCCGTCCACTTCCTTGATATTTCCGGTCAGCTTCTCCAGACGCTTGCCGTAATCCGTATCGGGCTTTGTCAGCGGATTGTGCGTATCCATCCATTCCATATATTCCTTGCTCATCGCTGCAATGTCAGCATCGGACAATGAAATGGCCTTGACGGCATCTGTACCGGCTTGGACAACTTTGTTCACATTGATTTTCTTTCCACCGATTTTGAACTGCGCATAGGCAGTGGTGGTACAACTCATTCCACATACTACAGCAGTAATGATGAAGAAGTTCTTTTTCATGTACTTTACGATTTAATTTTAATCCTACTTCGCTTTGTCTATAAAAAAAACCGCCTAATCATTATTAAACGGTTTTCCGAATATCTGTTTAAATCAAGTTTACTTGATGATACCCAATTCCTTGAAACATTTAGTCAATTTTTCTACAGCATAATCCACTTGTTCGACCGTATGGGTAGCCATCAACGCTACACGCACCAGTGTATCTTGTGGAGCACATGCAGGTGGAATAACGGGGTTGATGAAGATACCTTCGTCAAAAGCCAGCTTCGTTACTATAAATGTCTTCTCTGTATCACGCACATAGAGAGGAATGATAGGAGATTCTGTCTCACCGATTTCGAAGCCTGCATCGCGGAACTTCTTCAAGGCATAGTTAGTGATGTCCCACAGACGTTGGATGCGTTCAGGTTCGGACTTGATGATGTGAAGCGCCTCGCGGGCTGCAGCCGTAGCAGCAGGTGTGCTACTTGCCTGGAATATATAGGAACGGGCATTGTGGCGCAGCCAATTGATTACCGCCTTGTCTCCAGCAACAAAACCACCGATGGAAGCCAATGACTTGCTGAATGTACCCATAATCAGATCTACATCTTCGGTAACACCGAAATGGTCGCACACACCACGGCCTTGTTTTCCGAATACACCCAAGCCGTGAGCTTCGTCCACGTAAATGCTGGCATTGTATTTCTTCTTCAGGCGGACAATTTCGGGCAGATTGGCCAAGTCACCTTCCATGGAAAATACTCCATCCACAACAATCAGCTTTACAGCATCCGGTTCGCATTTCTGGAGTTCTTTTTCCAAAGCCTCCATATCGTTATGCTTGTACTTCAACTGAGTGGCAAATGCAAGACGGCGGCCATCTACAATGGAAGCGTGGTCACGGTCATCACAAATAATATAATCCCCACGGCCTACAACGGCAGGAATAATACCTTCGTTTACAGTAAATCCGGTAGAAAAACAGAGTGCTTCATCTTTTCCTACGAATTCAGCCAATTCCTTCTCCAGTTCAACATGTATATCGAGTGTTCCGTTCAGAAAGCGGGAACCTGCACAACCGGTGCCATATTTTTCTGTGGCAGCTATCGAGGCATCAATGATACGCTTGTCATATGTCAGTCCCATATATGCATTAGAGCCGAACATCAGAACCTTTTTACCATCCATCATTACCTCTGTATCCTGATGGCTGTTAATTGTGCGGAAATAAGGATATACGCCTTTTGCCATAAACTGCTGCGGCAGGTCGTATTTCGCAAATTTGTCTTGTAGTAAACCCATGAAATATCTTTTATATAATGAATATTTAATTCTATTAAATACAAGTCTTAAAAAACAGGGGGCAAAGATAGCAAAATATGTCGGTATATGTTCTATTTACATTAAAAAAACTACTTATACTTATTTTAAAAAGAATTATGTGGTTAATTTTTCAGATATTTATATTACTTTTGCCAGTTGGAAAACCTGCATAGCAACAACCCTTGCATGAACGAAAACAAGAAGAAAATAGCATTCATCATAAACCCCATATCCGGCACTCAGAGTAAGGAGCAGATACTGAAGTGGCTCGATGAAAAGCTGGATAAGGAAAGGTATGCACAAGAAGTGATTTATACCGAACGGGCAGGCCATGCCGTAGAGATAGCGGCACAGAAGGCACAAGAAGATGCACATGCCGTCATCGCCATAGGAGGAGACGGCACCATCAATGAGATAGCTCGCTCACTGGTACATACAAAAACCGCTTTGGGCATCATTCCCTGCGGTTCCGGCAACGGACTTGCCCGCCATCTGCAGATTCCGATGGAGCCGAAAAAGGCCATCGACATCATCAATGACGGACTGATAGACATCATTGACTACGGAAAAATCAACGATGTGCCTTTCTTCTGCACCTGCGGCGTGGGATTCGACGCATTTGTAAGCCTGCAATTCTCCAAGGCGGGAAGGAGAGGACCACTCACTTATCTGGAAAAGACTCTGCTCGAAAGCCTGAAGTACCGTCCGGAAACCTATGAACTGGAAATGGACGGCAGCACCCTGCGATACAAGGCGTTCCTAATAGCCTGCGGAAACGCATCGCAATATGGAAACAATGCGTATATTGCCCCACAAGCCACCTTGAACGACGGACTGCTGGACGTCACCATACTCGAGCCGTTCACTGTGCTCGATGTACCGTCGCTCTCTTTCCAGCTCTTCAACAAGACCATTGACCAGAACAGCCGGATTAAGACGTTCCGTTGCCAGACACTCCGTATTCACCGTTCTAAACCGGGGGTAGTCCACTTTGACGGCGACCCGATGATGATGGGAGAGAATGTAGATGTAAAGATTATGAAGAAAGGACTGCAGGTCATTGTTCCCCGGGATGCGGAAAAAGACACTTCGAATGTCTTGCAGCGGGCACAAGACTATATCAACGGACTGAAACAAATTAATGATGCTTTTGTGGAAGACATCGCCCATAAAAACAAGATGATACTGGATAAAGGCAAAAGGCAATTCAAGAAACTGACAAAAATGTAATGTTGTAAAAAAGGTACTAAAGGAGTTTCTGAAAATAACTTTCCCCTTTTGATGCGCCATATAATATGTTTTATGTATTTTTGCAAAGCCAAAATAGTAAATAAGTAAATCGT
>ENA-OZGT01000157-OZGT01000157.1-human-gut-metagenome-genome-assembly--contig:-NODE-157-length-17735-cov-8.684898_pt1 | contig 17735 bp, 9 predicted proteins | sample MGYA00245118_ERZ653661 | MGnify/ENA primary metagenome ERZ653661 (study PRJEB26926, sample SAMN06165269) | human gut metagenome | biome: ENVO:00009003; feature: ENVO:2100002; material: ENVO:00002003... | reverse complement strand
TGTAAATTAGAGGAAGCAATCTTTGGGCGAGAACTCGGAGGTTGCTTCCTCTTTTGCTGACAGTAGGATGGGGCTTCATTCTCTACGAACGGCTGGCGAATATACTCTCGGGTGAGCGAATAGCGAAGCTACTTAGATACTGTTGAATTATGCGCATGAAACACAGAAATGAACTGCCACTGGGATGTAATATATCGTTGCTGTTCAAACGCAAGCTTGACACCACGCTGTCAAGCTATGCGCCAATAAATCAACTATTGTCAGATTACAGCCCCTGCCTCGTAGAGGCACTTTTAATGGGCCGTAATCGTTACTGGTCACACTGATGGTGTGAGCAGTAATGGGCAAGGAGAACCGCGCCACGGACGGCGCGTTTCGACGGTTTCGTCAAGCATAGAAAATCTAAAAGCATAATTCCTACAGTATCTTGGCAGTGTAGCGTAGCTCTCACGAGAGTGTATGCGTTAGCCGGTCACATGGAGTGAAGCCCCTCACGCTGTGCCAAAATACAGCCCGGGAGATTATTTCTTTGAAAAAATATGATTTAAATGCAATAAATTGATTAAAATTTGGTTAAAATTGCTAAAAAAGGCGAAAAAAATTGTACGGCAATGATACTATTGTACTAGAAAATAACTTGCATTATACTTCGAATTATGGTACAATGAGCGCATACAAACCAAAGAGATGCTGATAGGGCACAGCTCTTTGCACAAAAACCATGTTATAATGAAAAGGAGAAAAGAACTATGGTAAAGAATGTATTTAAAAAGTTAGGAAAGAAACAGAAGAACAACAAAGGTTTCTCTCTCGTAGAGCTTATTGTTGTAATCGCCATCATGGCAGTGCTTGTAGGTGTACTTGCTCCACAGCTTATCAAGTATGTTGAGAAGTCAAGAGAGGCTACAGATATCCAGAACTGTGATAGTATTGCAACAGCTCTTAAGACATATTTTGCGGATCAGGAAGGTGTTGACGGAACTGTAACTGTTACTGTGAAAGATACTGGTGATATGGTTGTTAATCCAGTTGGTACTAAGGCTGCTAGTGCTACAGATGTGGAAACGGCCCTTAGTAATGCAGGTTTTGCTAAAGCCTCAACAAATTTAAAGGGAACAAAATGGGCTACAAACCAAATTGATATTATTTATACCGTAGATACAGGAAAAGTAACATATAAAGCTGAATCAGAAACATATACTACAGGTGGTACTAAAACAACGTTACCTACGAATGGAGCTGAGCAAATTAAAGGTAGAAAATAAAAGGACCACCAACCATGACCACAGAACTGATACCCATCTACATCTTAATATTTGCATTCGGTATAGTTATAGGCAGCTTCCTAAATGTCTGTATCTACCGCATACCGCAGCATGAGACAGTGGTGACCGAAAGGTCCCACTGCATGAGATGCGGGTATCAGCTTGCGTGGTACGATATGGTGCCGGTTTTCAGCTGGCTGTTTCTTCGTGGCAGATGCCGCAAGTGCAAAGAACCGATATCACCTCAATACCCTATTATTGAGGCGTTAAACGGTATATTATACATAGTAGTATTTGCAGTAAATGGACTTAAGCTTACGAGTATCATCTACTGCTTTCTCACATCTGCACTCATAGTTCTGAGTGTGATAGACTGGAGAACATATGAAATTCCATTCGGAATCAATATATTTATACTGGTGCTTGGAATCCTGCATGTGTTTTTAGACCATGATAACTGGTCTGAATATGTGATAGGATTCTTTTGTGTCAGTTTATTCCTTGAAATCCTTCTTCTTGTAAGCGGAGGAAGAGCCATAGGTGGCGGAGATGTCAAGCTCATGGCATGTGCAGGCCTTGCGATAGGCTGGCAGAATATTACATTAGCATTTTTCTTAGGATGCATCATCGGTTCCGTGATACATCTGATTCGTATGAAAGTGACAAACGCAGGCAACAGACTTGCGATGGGACCGTACTTGGCAGCCGGAATATTTATTTCGATGCTATGGGGTGAGAAAATGATATCGGCATATTTGACACTCGCAGGCTTTTGAAAAACGTGTTATAATATAGCGTACCTAATATAAAACAGGTAGTACGACAAGCAGTGAGACAAAAGCAGAGAAGACACAGATATACCGAAATATATATATATAGAATGTTTGTAACTGAACAGTTACGAATGTTTTACAGATGTATACAGTGTAAAACAAAGATAAACACGGAGGACTAGGTTATGGCAAATAGGGTGCTCGGTATTGAAATAGGGGAGAACCTTACCAGAGTAGTTGAGATTGATTACAAAGCAAAAAATTCTAAGATTTACAATATGTTCGGCTTTCCGACACCACCGGGGATGATTAATGATGGAGTGGTACAGCCGGATGGGATGTTTCGTTCTATCTTATACAGTAAGCTGAAGGAAAAGAAGATTTCCACCAAAAAAGCTGTTTTTGTTTTAAATTCAGCGCGTATAGCAAGCAGAGATATTGAGCTTCCGCTTGTTAAGGAAAAACAGCTTAAGGAAATGATTGCAATGAATGCATCGGATTATTTTCCGGTGGATTTGAGCCAGTACAAGCTGGTACATCAGATTATAGAGAAGATTGACAGACCGGAAGAAAAAAAATTACGTCTTTCGGTTATTGCTGTACCTAATGATCTTATTTTGTCGTATGGTGCTCTTGCAGCTGATTGCAGGCTGCAGCTTGTAGCACTTGACTATAGTGGAAATGCCATCAAGCAGCTCATGAGAAGAGAGATTCCCGGAGATGTGAAGGTGACTGTCAAGGTGGATGAGGTTTCTACCACACTGACTGTAATGGATGGAAGCATGGTAAAGCTGCAGCGCAATGTCAACTATGGACTTGCTGATGCTATTGAGGAGATTCAGGATAGTGAGCTTTTTGGAGAGTATCTGTCATTTACCGATGCAGTTGATGTGGCACGCAGAAAGACATGCCTTGCAATAAAGCCTGATGGTACAGTGCCGGATGAGCCTGCAGGCAGTGTAATGGATCCTATGGGGCATGAGATTGATTCGGAGCGTTTTAAGAAGCTTCGTCTGAATGTTTCATATGCACTTTCCAATCTGATAAGCAGTCTTGGACGAGTAATAGACTATTATCAGTCGAGAAACTCAGATACTCCTATCGATAGAATTTTCCTCATAGGCTTAGGTGCTGATTTCAGCGGACTCTCAAAGCTTTTGACCAATGAGCTGAATGTCAAGGTGGTTCCGCTTCAGCAGTTTGACGGCATACATGTGGCAAAGAGCATAAACCTCGCAGAGGCAAAGCTTGCAGAGTATTTCAACTGTGTCGGATGTTCACTGAGCCCGCTTGATATACTTGACAGTAAGAAAAACAAGGGAATCGGTGCTCCGATTATGGCAGGAACAGCTGCAGGTGCTATGCCATCCGGCGGTGCACAGGCTGGTACGCAGGGAAATCCACCTGTCGGTCCTGATGGGAAGCCTCTTCCCGTACCGGCAGGGGAGACAGCTGAAAAGCCTGTTTCTTTTGCGGTGCAGCTTCTCATTTTTGGATTGTGTGTGGTAGTTGCAGTTGGTATCACGGCATACAGTATTTTTTCAAATCTTGTTTTAACTTCAGACAATATGACGCTTAAAGCTCGTGTTTCTGATTTGTCATATGCACAGAATATATATGATGTGTACAACCAGACCAAGAAGGACTATGACTGGACCAAGCTTCTTGAGAGCGCCTCATCCAACAAGAATGATGAGATAACTGGCTTCGTGGATGAGCTGGAGCAGAAGCTTCCGTCAGAGGCCAAGCTTGTGAACATGTCTGTTACGACTGATGGCGTTTCGATGACCATAAAGACAGGCAGCAAGGATATAGCGGCTGATGTAATTGCACAGCTTCGTACATTTGAGAGTATCATGGTATCCAATGTGTCAACCATCACAGAGGAGGTTGATGAAACCGGTGCTTCAAAGGTTCAGTTCACAGTAGATTGCACATATGTAAAGGCTGATGACAGTGCTGCTTCTGAATCGGGGGATGGCACAGGCAGTGAGCCAGATGATACATCAAAAGATGCGTCATCACAGGCACAGACGGATAGTAATTCATCATCAGATACAGACAGTACAAATAAGTAGGGGGTGTTAGGATGTCAACGAGAGATAAAAAGTTACTTATTATATTAGCGGGTGTTGCCATTTTAGCACTGACATATTTTTTGATTTTTATTCCACAGTCCAATAAGAGGGATTCACTCAAGAGCGAAAACATGAATCTGAAATCACAGTATAATCAGCTTTCAGCACTTGCGGCAAAGGCGGATGACTACACAAAGAAGACAAAGGATATGTCTGATGCCATGCAGCAGGTATATGACAATTTCCCTTCATATTTACAGATTGAAAACGGCATTATGGATGCGGTTGCTATCGAGAAATCTACCAATACAAATATTACAGAGCTTACAGTCGGCTCACCGACAGCTATTGATGTGAATAATCCGACAGGTGAAGCCGGTACAGACTCTTCGTCAGGAAGCAGTTCGGACAGCAGTACCACGGATAGCAGTAATGCAGACAATTCGCAGAGCTCTCAGACCGCTGATGGCAACAGCTCTCAGTCACAGACAGGCGACGGCAGTGCAGCTGATGGCAGCACATCATCAAGTTCTGCAAAGTCTACGGTTACAGGCTATCAGCTTTATGATGTCAGCACAGTTATGGCATTCAAGACAGAGTATCATGGGCTTAAGGCTATGCTCGGCGAGGTGATTGGTTCATCACAGAAGAAAACTATCAGCACGCTCAATGTGAGCTTTGATGATTCGACAGGCAAGCTGACAGGTGAGATGCTTGTGGATTCATATTTCCTGTATGGACTTGATAAGCCATATGAGGCACCATACATACCTGCAGTACCACATGGTACAAATAATCTGTTTGGTACAACAAACTAACGGATTATTATAATATTAGATTATTAGATTATCGGGTTATTGAGACGGTAAGTGATAAATATCAAATGTTAGATTATTGAGTTATGAGATAACAAAATACAAGAGGGGAGGAAGCAGATTTGAGAAAGCTAAAAAACGATGATCGAGGAGTAACACTTGTGGAGATTATTGTGTCGATTGCTATTCTCGCAATAATCGTGCTTCCTTTTTTGAATGCATTTGTCACAGCTACAAAGACCAATGTAAAGGCAAAAAACGAGCTGAATGCTACACATCTGGCGACAAACATTATGGAGGGTATTGAGAAGAACTCCATGAAGACACTGGCATATCAGTTCAACTATCCGTCTGAGGGCTTTGATGTGGCGGACGGCTTTAATATATCAGATGGAAGCAGTGCATGTGAGCTTCTTAAGAAGTCGGATAAGTTTGATAATGTAAAGAGGCTTGAGGATATCAGTGCTGAGATCGTAAACAAGGATGATGTCATCACTAGCTGTATCCACAAGACTGATGCATCAGCCCAAATAGGCGATACATCGCTTTGGAATTTCAGGGAGTCGGATGCACACAAGTATTATTTCTATATGTCAGGCGTGCAGTCTGGCACAAAGAAATACAATGCTCTTGTGACGGTGGATGCAAAATCTGACGCAACAAAGGTAAATCCTACAACTGGCAAGAAAGAGCCGGATAATAAGGTTACAGAGTACAACATGGACGAGGTGGCAGACATGTCGGCCATGGACGCAAACTTCGACTGCATGAGTGCAGATAAGTATTCTGCTACAAATATTATATCTGCATTTAATAATATGCCGGGTGTCAGTGGAATCACTCAGCAGGATATCAAAAGAACTATCACCATAGATATAGAAAAGTATGGAGCTACGGGGGATAAGGCTACCAAGGTGACGGTGTCGTATTCGTATTCTATCAATAAGAATGGGGTAAGAAAGACTTTTCCGGATCCGAATAGTGCACTGAAGGATGATTATACCATGGTGATTTACGACAATTCTTCAGATACTGTGAATCATAATCTGAGAAATGTCTATCTGTTTTACAATCCATGGTACACATCTACAGGAGCACTTTACAATACCTGCAACGATGTCATTATAATCAATAATAAGGGCAAGCTGGACTGTACGGTAAATATTGTAAAGCAAAAGACTATATCGGATCAGTCAGAGTTGAGCACGAAGGAGAGTACATATAAGGCATATGTGAAGGTAAGTGAGCCGGGAAATCGTACAGGTCATGCTTATACTCATATAGCCACCAATCTGAATGTAAATATGGGAGCACCGGATAATCCACTACAGCCCGATCAAGCTATATATGGCTTTAATAACAATGTAATTCAGAATGATGTAAAGGCAATTGTCGATATAAAGAATCTGACAAAAAGCAATGCATCTGAAAGGCTGTATGATGTGAAGGTGGCTGTATACGAGAGCAAGGCTTCACTGGATGATATATTTAAGGATAAAGACCCGGTTGTCACGATGACCGGAAGCATGGGGTATTAATTATGAAGCGTAATGATAACCGTGGTGCTTCCTTTGTGATGGTTGTAGTTGCAATGGCTATAGTGGCTGTTTTAGCTGTGACTGTGCTGTGGATAGCGCTTATGAACCTCCAGATGAAGGTGACGGATGAAAAAAATACAGATAACTTTTACTCGGCAGAGGGTGTGCTGGATCAGATATGTACAGGTCTGCAGGGAGATATTTCCAAGGCTTACTCAGCAGGATATACCAAGGTTATGGAGAATTACTCTGACAGCAGCATAAATGAGGCCGGCAGACAGAGCAATTTTGCGCAGGAGTATCTGAAGAGCTTAAAGACCAGCCTGGAGTATGATAGCACAGGTATGACGTTTAATATGGGAAAACTCATACAATATGTAGACCCGAAGCTTCTCGAGAAAAAAGATAATCAGCCACGTGCTATTATCAAATCGACCAATGCCGATGTAAACGGCAATGGACAGCTCAAGGTGTACCAAAATCGTGTCGTGCTGAACGGACTAAGGGTAGAGTATACCGATGAAAAGGGATTTAAATCAATAATAGAAACAGATATTTCTCTGGGAGTTCCATCCATGAGCTTTACAGCATCGGGAGGAGTTCCGGAGCTTTTTACATATTCTCTTGTCGGAAATGAAGGACTGGATATTATATCAGGACTTAATAAAGTGAATCTATCCGGTAATCTCTACGCCGGCTGTGAAAATGCGGCAGGCACAGGGACTTCTACTACGAGTGTTACCATTCCAAACAATGCCACACTTGATGTAAAGGATACCAGCTATATGATTGCAGAGGGCGATATAGAGGTGGGAGACTTTGCCGGAAAAGATACTGGTACAATAAAAAAGAATATGGCGGGGGTACACAATAACAGTACACTTTCTGTTGATTCACAGTGCCAGCTGTGGACAAGCAACATAAATGTAAATGGTGCAGCAGTTAAGCTGGATGGCATGACATATGTGGCAGATGACATGACCTTAAAGGGTACAGGCTCAAAGGTCACACTTGGAAAGAATAATAAGAATAACAATGCGAAGTACGTCGGCTTTGGCAACGGAGGCGCTGATAAGGAAAATCCTGTCGCAGGCGATAGCTCTGCTATTATCATAAACGGCAGGGAGGCATCTCTTGATATGTCAAATATCAGGGAGCTTATGTTGGCAGGAACCGCATATATCAATACCCAGGCTATTGTAAACTCAAGTGGTGTGGGTACAGAAAATAGCAATGTGCCTATGGGTGAGTCAATCTCTGTAAAGGGTGACCAGATAGCATACCTTGTGCCGCCTGAGTGCATAGGCACAAGTGGAGATGGTGCGGATGCCAAATCGCTTTACAACAAGAATCCACTTTCCTATAAGGAGTACAAGGATATCACGGCAACCGGACAGGATCAGACAAAGTATACTGAAGTTAATGCTAATGTGGTCAGCACAAAGACAGGTAAGGCCCTCTCGGCATATCTGCCGGAGTCAAAGACAATCGACAAGTGTATAAAGAAGGTCTTTGTTCCTTCTACTGATAATAAGGATGACGGACTTGTATACTATTATGTCAATCTGCCAACGAACAAGGCTGCTGAGTATTACAGTGACTATTTTGGTGCAGACAGTGACAAGCTCAAGAGATACACTAAGTTTTATACTGACAGCATACAGGTAAATGAGGCTGCAAGCATCTATACTGCCGGCAATTACAGCATCTACGATGGCAGCAATTTAAGCCTTTTGAAGGGCATAGCTGATGGTGTGGACATGGATGCACAGTCGGATGCTTTACAGCGCACATATACTGCACTAAACTCAAAGCTTTTGACAAATTATGCGGATTTACCGGCAAATGCAGCAAGTGTTTCGCTTTTTACAAATATAGTTAACAATACCAATTTGCTGAAAATAGTGCCAAATTCCGGTAATAAACATATATTTGAGACTGAGTATCAGGGAAAAAAATACCAGGCAATTGTCAAAAACGGTAACTACACCTATGATGCAAATGACAAATCACACAATGTGGATATAATTGTTGCTACGGGAGATGTGACACTGAATGCTGACTTTACAGGTACCATAGTTGCAAAGGGCAGGATAATTGTAAACAAAGACCAGTGCGAGATTGATAATGGTACTCAGGAGGTATTTAAGACATTGCTTCTTGAAAAGGTAAGTGATGCAGACGATGCACTGCACCTGTATGATGTGTTCATGGACGGTGCCAACTATCTGGGTAATGTTTCTTCTTTTTCAAATAAGAAAGAGGCAGATACAAAAATAGATTATGCTACGCTCATTACATACCAGAACTGGACCAAGGAGTAGAAAACAAGCGGCTTTTAAGGCGCAAAACAGCTGCGAAATATTTATATTTGACAAATTTTGACGATATATACAAGGGAGGAATCCAATATGTCTGTAAAAGAAAAAAAGAATAATGGTGGTTTCTCTCTGGTAGAGCTTATAGTAGTGATAGCGATATCTGTCGTACTTATAGGTGCGGCAACCATATCCATTCGCTCGGTCATGGGTGTTGAGGTGAAGCAGTGTGCCAGAAATATTGAATCGATAATTAATAAAACAAGAGTCACCACTATGGGAAAGGACAGCGCAGTTCTTGAGATATATAAGGATGCATCAGATGGTGCCTACTATTATAAGACGACTATAAATGGCGTGGTATCTGATCCAAGCAAAATCGGAAAGAGCAGGATTGATGTATATTATTCCATGAAGGATGATTATAGTGATAAGACACAATTGAACAGTTCAGGCAGTATAGTGCTTCAGTTTGACAGAAGCTCAGGTGCACAAAAGCCTGATGCCAATGGTAAGTGCTGCAGCCGTATCTGGATTCAAAAAAACAGCACAGAAAAGGTTATCACGATATACAAGGAGACCGGTAAGGTGGTATGTGAGTAATTTACATAGTTTAATGATGAATATTTTATTTTGACGCAAGGCTGTTATAAGGTTGTATGATGAAATCGGAGAGGAAGATGAACCATGAAACTTTTAAAGCGCATGAACAAATCAAATAATAGGAAAAACAGTGGCTTTACACTTGTTGAGCTTGTCATTGTCATGGCGATAATGGGAATACTGGGTCTGGCTGTTGTGGGCTTTATCGGTACGAGCACGAAGCAGTATAAATACGCTTCAAAGGATGTAGATTTACAGTATGAGGCACAGCTTACGATGAATCAGATAGGAGACCTGATAATTGATGCGCAAAAGGGTGTCAAGTATGAGCCTGCTACAGTGGCAGCGCCGGTGGAGGTGGCATCAGCAGCCCCTGAGGCCGGTTATATTGCAACTGCATCAGCGGAAGAAGCGTCATCCGAAGAAGCATCATCTGAGGAAACATCATCCGACAGCAAGCTGATTATCTACAACAAGGATTGTACATACAATATCATATACAGACCGTCAGAGCACAAAATTTATCTGCGAAAGGATACACTGGATCCCGCAACAGGTGCGGTGAAGGCAGATGGTCAGGGCAAGGAATCTCTTATGGCAGAAAATGTCACAGGCTTTACCCCAGATTTAAGCGAGGCAGAAAGCAAGAACTCTGTCGGAATTGTCGTGGACTTTAAAGCAGGGGACAAGAAGTATACATCAAAGCAGAACTTCACTATGCGAAATAAGGTACCGACCGGGGCAGATGTGGAGTATGTGGCACCGGCAGAGCCTGAAGGAATAAGGATATATTATAAAGGCAAGGATGTAACCAACGGAACGGTATACTATGAAATGAAGAAAAATCAGAATAAATTAGAGTTTACTGATAAGATTCTGGGTGGAAAGTATGATTCAAAAAATGTAACGTGGGATCATTCTGGAACAAAAAATGGTGGAAACTTTAATGCTAATGGTGATGTATATAATGTAGAACTTATGGATAATGAAACTACAGATCAATTTGTTATCACAGTAACATCCAAAGACGATACGTCATTGACGGCAAAGGTAACTGTAAACGTAGCACATCCAATCAATATTCTGCATTGTGATGCAGATAAGCATTTCAATTTAGGACAGACGCATCAATTGTTTATTGATGAATGGGAGTTAAAAAATTCTTCATTAAATGGTAAATATCAGGTTAAGGATTTTGTATGGCATATGGAGGTAGAAAGTGTCAGCTCAACGGGTGCAACCGAGCACAAGGGAGATATATCCTTTAAAATGGGCGATGATGGTAAGCTGATTTATGGTCCTGATGGCAATGGTGAGCCTGATGGAATATTTAAGTTTAGTTCAAAGGAGATTGCCGGAGAAACCGGAGCAGAAGGTCATGAAGATGATCCTAAATATAGGAACTATCTTAATTATCATATTGTAGATGGTAATCAAAATGAAAAAATGCATATCACTCTCGGAAAAAATTTTTTTGTCGGAGAGAAATTAAATATCAGCGTCTGGCTTGGACTTGAGGATATGCCGGAGTTTAAGTCAAATACAATTACGTTTTATACATATTAAGAAACAGAGTAGTTTTTTACAAAAGGAGCAATCGCAATGAGCAAATTAAGAAAAAAAATAGTGGTTCCAATATCACTCACACTTACAGGATGTCTCGTTGTGGCAGCTTTTGTGCTGAATGACAGCCTAACAAAGGTCGATGCAAATGTAGCATTCAATGGAATATCTGATATAGTCAGCTCACATGGCAAGGACAAGCCCTTCAATATAGTGGAGGTGGTGCCTGACAAGAAAATGGCATCCATCGGTTATCTGATTGACGGTCAGGAGCCTGACGATTGGTTTGGAACACTGGCACAGATGTCTGACAAAGAGGGTGCCGGTGTACAAAAAAGGGCTGACTATATGTCAGGTCTGAAAACAAAGCTTGCACCTATTACTACCGAGAAAAAGGATAACACAAAGCCCCTTTACTATGAGCCGTATGAGGAAAGCTATGTCAATCAGGGCAATGACTGGAGTGAGCTTGCCCTTGTAGATATGGATAAAATAAATCAGGGCACCGAAGGCTACAAGATGACAAAGCAGGAGAAGGGTGACTACAAGTTCAACACTGATTACCAGCTTGCTGTAAATGAAGAGGGACTGCCTACAGGTCATTACAGACAAAATGTTGACCATTATGTTTTCATGCAGGGAGAGGATGAGACAGAAGATGGCTCTGAATCTGTGGATACAGGAAAAAGAGGCTACTACAGTGTTGCATTTACTGCAGTCAAATTGCCGGATGGCATGACAAATACCAAGTATCTGGTAGAGACTGATAATTCACAGAAAGCTGATGGAAATACAGACAGCGGTACAGATGGTAACATCGATAGCAGCACAGACAATACGACAGATACAGGCACAGCAGATGACACATCAGACAAGCATGTGGTTTATTCTATAAAGAGCGCATATGCCATTGGTTCTGCTGAGGGCATGCAAAACATAGCAAAATATGACCCAAAGGCATATATTTACAGAAAAGACAATTCAGATATCACATCACCATATGAATTTGTTGCAAGAGCTGACCGGATGGCAAGTCTGCCTGATGGCAGTAAGCCGGATTATGAGAAGTATACATACTGCACGGTTGAGATGGAGTATGTGCCTGCAGATAAAATCACTGATGACGAGACCTACTACGAGGTGGACACTAAGGTACCTATTGAGTTTAATTACGATGAGACCGGTGAGTATGGAGCAGTGCTTGACTCACAGAATCCATACGAGAAGATAGATGATGGCACACCGGACAATCAGCCGGCAGGTAAGACCGGCGCAGATGATATTTCAGATGATGCTTCAATAGCTGATTCTGCTACAGAGAATAATGATGGTAACACAGGCAGGGTAATCCTCACTGATACAGACGGATATTTTGATATAGTTAAGGACAGCCAGACATACACCTATGTGGGTGAGGGAAATGGTGATTATATCATGGTGGCTGATAAAAACGGCTCGCTTGATTATCCTGTAAATACTACACACATATATTATAAGGGTGGTTTCAAAAACAATAACTGGTTCAGAACAGGTGTGTTCAATCAGGAGGGCAAGACAGGCGATGATGATAAGACTGCCAATATGACCTTCAAGGTAAAAACGGTCACACCCAAGGAGCTTGAGCAGATAGATGTATCAACAATTGATTTACTCTATCTTTCCGGCTCAAAGTCCGTCCTTTCAAATGATTTAGGAAACGATGCTGCAACATATAATACTGATAATGACATTTCATGGGACAAGGTAAAGCAGATAGTCCAGCGCGTGCACCAGAGTGGTATCATGATGCCTGTTATAGTGGATAATGGTATTGTGTGGCCTGATTCGAATGCAGATTACTCCAGCAACATTAAAAAGCTTGCAGGTCTTTTGAGCTGTAACAATTTCAGCTCGCTGAATTTTACTAAGGACTCAGCTGATAATTTTATTAATTGGAATAATGACATAAAGTATTATAAAGTTGACAGTAAAACCCATACAAAAGGTTTTGTAATTGGCAACGAATATGTCATTCCACGAAACTATAATCCTAGTACGGATGTGCCATTTGTTTTAAGAGATGATTTTGCTTCTGCATTTATTGCAAATGAAGATGAAACTCAATTTGTCGAAGCAGCTAAAAATGAGAATTTTGACGAGATAGCAGAGTATATCAACTCAGAGAATACAAGCAGGAAAAAAGAAAATGATACTCTTGGAAAGGACGAGTATGCATACTATGACAAGGAGATTTCAAAGGCGATAGTTTTAAGCTATATCATATCGTATGCCGATAAAAGAGACATTATAAATCCGACAGATAGTCTGAACATACTGGATATAGAGCCCGGAACTGTAAAAAATGAGTCTGACGCTTTAAATTATGATAAGCTAAAAAAGTGGCTTGGAACAAGGTGTCCGGAGCAAAAAAAGGTTACAATAACAAGGGTTACAAGTGCAGAATTTATTGGCAGAATAGAGGATCTCAATAATTATGATATGATATATATGGGACTTGTAGCCGATAATCTGAATTATAGAGATGGTCATACAGTATATAATGATTGGAAAATGGATGGGCTTAAATACTCAAATGTTGGTGACATTGTTGTTATAAATCCGAAAGATGTGGTAAATTATTGGGGATATGATATGCTCAAGAATGGTCATGCAGGATTGCTGGATACTGATTATATAAATAATGGAGAGGCGCTTAATACTCAGCTTACATTAAGAGGAAATGGAAATAATGCTGATTATTTAACTGCTCCAAACACATACAGAGGTTCAGGCAATGATATTACTAAGCAGAAGGTTTCAGAATTGGAGGATTATATAAAGGCGGGATTTCCTGTCGTCTTTTCAGATGGTTTTTTCAGCAATGATAGCAAGTATGAAAGTGGAATTAATGAGGATTACATTGATAACTGTTCAAATGTTTTTAATTTTTTAAAATATGCAAAAGATAAAGACAAAGACAATGTTCTTAAAGTGGACAACAATGGAAACTTAAAAAATAAGTCAAATGAGCCAGCGGTGCTTGTTACCTACCTGACTACTGAAAAACCTGAAATATTACTCAAGGAGCAGGAAAAAGTAAAAGATACAGATTATGTTGAGATTAGTAATAATCAGATCACATTGGAATTTTCAATAAACAATGCAGGCGGTGCTGATTCCAAAGCAAGTTTTAATGCACAGCTGTTTTTGGATTCAAATTCCGATGGTAAGTTTTCGACAACCAATGAAGGAATAGATGCAAATAAGATAAAAATATATTGTGATGGCACTATTGTGAATCCGGTAATGGGTGATAATGGTAAATATATGTATAGTCTGAATGCAGGCAATTATAATTATAAACTGGTCTATGATTTGCCGAATGGCTATGTAGGAGTTATGCCTTGGCAGCTTCGTGTAAGTCAGGCTACAAATAGCTACAGATATGATCAGAAATCCGGATATGTGTATGTCAAAAATTCAAAAGGCAGTCCTACAAAAGTCAAGATTCTTCAGATTAATTCAAAGTTGGAGCATAATGAGGGCTTTAGGGGAAATTTTGATATGCAGGCGCAGAAGAATGATAGCAATACAAAGTTTCATAAATTACTTAGTCAAGTGAAGGATTTTGACCTGGATATAGAAACAGTTCGTTATGACAACGTACCTAAAATGGATGAGGTATGTGATAAGCTGCAGACATACGATATGCTTGTGATTGGATTTGGTGATTGTTATGATATTGATAATACAAATAATCATCTCGATAAAATAAAAGCATATATCCAGTCAGGAAAACCGGTATTGTTTGCTCATGATACAACGTCATTTTGTAATAATAAAAATGATAATAAATATAATAATGTCTGGGGATATAAGTTTAACTCTATAATTCGTGATACTGTCGGACTGGACAGGTATGGAATCTTGTCAAATGAGTATTTAAAGAAGGGCAATACATTACAGAGTACTGATGAGGATTTTGATAAAGCTGTACAGACTGCCAAAAAGAATAATACTGATATTGCATATGAGCCAAAATCTGATAATTCAGTTATTGTCAGACAGAATCAGGGATTTACTTATGCAGATTTAAATCAGTATCAGTGGAAAGATAATGGTAACGATCATGGCGAGTACAGGCTGTATTCAGGGCTAGATGGTAATGATGTTGAAGCTAAGACTAATAAGGCAGTCAAGGTTAATTCAGGACAGATTACCACATATCCTTTTAAGATTGCTGACGAAATAAATATAGCTACCACTCATAAGCAGTACTACCAGCTGGATATGAATCAGGATGCTGATGGTGATGGTGAGAGTGATATTGTTGTATGGTATACCTTGTCAAACCATGGAATTTATGAGCAGTCTCCAAAGGATGTAAGAAATAATTATTATATTTACACAATGGGAAATGTAACATACTCAGGTGTAGGACATTCCGATTTCTCAAATAAAGATGATGAATTGAAACTTTATATAAACACTATGATTGCTGCATATAGTGCATCAGTTCATGAGCCGTCAATTTATCTTAAGGAGAATGCAGATACTGATTCAAATGACATAACTACATTATATGCAACTATTGATGATGCCATTGAAGAAGAAGCAGCTAATAAAGCGGATGCCAGACTAGATGGTGCAGACAGTACGCAGGATGTTTATTTTACGGTAAAGGATTCAAACCTTGTACGAAATCAGATTGATGAAAAAACTGTTGTTTATTTGGACTTTTATATCGAGGATCCGCAAAAAAATCCAAATGATGAAACGATTGGCACCGGAGATGATAAGATTTACTTAAAGAAGGTGGACTGGGATATCTATTCACTGAATAATGATGGAACAGAAAATGAACAGATAAATAACAGTAAAGAAAACAGTCAATTAAATAAGGATCCAAGGGACTTCTTTGAAAATAACAAGACATATAAGGTAAAGGTACCATTGAGTGTTTTACCGGAGGGAGCTAATTCTATAAAGATTTATGCCGTAGGATATAGTAAGATTTACCAGTCACAGGTGAGCGGTGGTGATAAAGAAACTACAACAGCAAAGGCATACAAGACCTTCCAGATACAGCGTGTAGGTCTTGCAGATTTGGATTAGTTTTAAAAGGCTCCTGGCTATCACATACTTTTCGATTAAGCACAATTTATCAAACAGAGACTTATATAAACCATTTATATAGTCTCTGTTTTTTTACTGTTTCTTTATACTTTCTTTATTGAATTATCCACGCTTATTGATAAAATAGTTAGTATGCGCACGATTGCGGATATTTTTGCATTCGTGTATGGGGGATAATTAACCGGAAAGAAAGGAAACGTTTATGAGTAAAATTTTCAAGAATCTGATTCCATACTGGCGATGGATCATATTAATTTTTGTTTTTCTCATTGCTCAGGCTTACTGTGATCTGGCTTTGCCTGCGTACACATCTGACATCATTGATGTTGGTATCCAGAATCATGGCATTGAGCATATCCTGCCAAAGGAGATTACATCGGAGGATTATCAGATGGCACAGACATTTATGCTGTCTGACGAGAAAGAAAAATTTACGGACTGTTACGAGGCGCAGGATGCTTCAAAATCTGATGACGGTGTGGCAAAATACAAGCTGACAGCTGATTCGGACACACTTGATAAGCTGGATGAGGAGCTTTTGGTTCCTCTTGTCATGGCATATCAGGCTTTTCAGTCGGGTGAGCAGATGGATGTGGATGCATCGGCTATCCCGCAGGGAGTAGCGCTCGATGATAACATGATAAAGCAGATAAGAAGCAAGGTGCAGGAAAAAATCGATGCGGTGGGTTCAGCTACTTTAAAGTCCATGGGTGTAACTTTTGCGACAAAGTGTGATGAGAATGCAGGAATCGACGTGGATGCCAATCAGGTTGCTTATCTGTGGAAGGCAGGAGCCAAGATGGCAGCCTTTGCAGCAATTATGCTTATAGCAGCATGTGTTGTAGGTTTTGCGGCTTCAAAGGTCGGTGCCGCTGTCGGCAGGGATTTGAGGGAGAAGACCTTTTCAAAGGTTGTAGGTTTTTCAAATGCCGAGATTAACAAATTCTCTACGGCATCACTGATTACTAGAAGCACGAATGATATACAGCAGATTCAGATGGTTACTACTATGATGCTTCGTATGGTGCTTTACGCGCCAATCGTTGGTATCGGTGGTATCATCAAGGTGGCACAGACCAAATCCGGCATGGAGTGGGTGATTGCCATTGCGGTTGCTGCCATCATGGTTTTTATTTTCACACTGGTTGGCATTGCGATGCCAAAGTTCAAGATTATGCAGAGTCTTGTAGACAAGGTAAACCTTGTTTCTCGTGAGATTCTTACAGGTCTTTCCGTTATCAGGGCTTTCGGCCGTGAGAAGGAGGAGGAAAAGAGGTTTGATGAGGCTAACCGTGAGCTTACACGCACACAGCTGTTTACAAACCGTGTCATGACCTTTATGATGCCGGGTATGTCCATGATCATGTACTGCATCACACTTGGTATCGTGTGGGTTGCAGCAGGCAGAATAGACAATGGTTCCATGCAGGTAGGTACCATGACTGCGTTTATTACATATGCCATGATGATTGTTATGTCATTCCTCATGCTTTCAGCCATGTCCATCATGCTTCCGAGAGCTGGTGTTGCGGCAGAGCGTATCGATGAGGTTATAAAGACAAACGGCACTGTAAATGATCCAAAAGAGCCTGTTACTGAGGCTGATCACAGAGGTGTTATCCGTTTCAACCATGTGGATTTCAGATATCCGGGAGCAAAGGAGGATG
>ENA-OZGT01000101-OZGT01000101.1-human-gut-metagenome-genome-assembly--contig:-NODE-101-length-20374-cov-5.390029_pt1 | contig 20374 bp, 16 predicted proteins | sample MGYA00245118_ERZ653661 | MGnify/ENA primary metagenome ERZ653661 (study PRJEB26926, sample SAMN06165269) | human gut metagenome | biome: ENVO:00009003; feature: ENVO:2100002; material: ENVO:00002003... | reverse complement strand
TCGTCGGCGGTTTCGTGCCTGAGAAGATACCGGTCTGCACCTGCATTGAAAAAGGCTTCATAGTCCTCACGGCTTTTCTCGCCTAGGGATAATGTCACCGCACAGTCAGGGTGACGTTTTTTTATCTCGCTGACGATACCACAGAGCATTTCTCTGTCATAGAAAGCGTCCTCACCGCTTTGAAGCACAAAGGTACGGAAGCCATAGCCGTAGCCCTCGTCACAGCACTGCAAGATCTCCTCAGCGGTAAGCCTGTATCTGCTCACGTTGCCGTTTGAGCGCCTTATTCCGCAGTAAAGGCAATCGTTTTTGCAGATGTTTGAAAACTCAACTATGCCCCTTATGTAGATATCCTTGCCGAACATTTCCTGCGAAATGCCCCTTGCAAGCTCTGCGGCATAGGCTCTGTCGCTCTCGACATATTCTTTTATAAGCTTCACCCACTCATCGTGGGAAAGCTTTTTCTCGCAGTTTAGTTTATCAATAAGTTCTCTGACCGCCATTGTGATCTTCAAGCTCCTTTACAAGATGTGGGAACACACCTATGCTCCGTTTGAGAATACCTTTCATATAGGCAATTGCAATGCCATAATTTGTGAACGGCACGTCTGCGTCACAAGCACATTTCATTCTGTAGGTAAGCTCTTTTGAGCCGAGCATACAGCCGCCACAGTGTATGCAAAGCGCAAAGTCTGAAAGCTCCTCTGGAAAGCCGTGACCTGATGACAGCACTATCTCAAGATTCTTGCCTGTATATTCTTTCAGCCAGTTCGGAAGCTTCACAGAGCCTATATCACCGCACTGTCTGTGATGTGTACAGCCCTCTGAAATAAGCACCTTGTCACCGTCTTTAAGATTGTCGATAGCTTTCACGCCCTTTACTGCGGCGTCAAGAAAGCCCTTATATCTAGCCATAAGGATAGAAAACGAGGTGAGAGGGATATCCTCGGGAGTATCCTTTGAAACTCTTGCGAAAGCCTGACTATCCGTTATAACAAGTGCAGGCTTCTCTATCCTGCCAAGCACTCCTGAAAGCTCAGTTTCTCTTACCACCACTGCACAGGCGTTTGCTTCAAGAACATCTCTTATGGCCTGCTGTTGTGGCAGGATAAGCCTGCCCTTTGGTGCGGCGCTGTCGATAGGGGTGACAAGCACCACCATATCGTCAGGCTTTATAAGGTCGCCCACAAGCTTCATGGTCATGGTATCTGTTTCAGTGAGCTTTGCAACGGCGTTTTTAAGCTCCTCTATGCCTGTTTTCTCTTTTGCGCTGACGTACACTGCGCCCTCCTCTTTTGGGATATCAGTGAGCAGGTCGGCTTTGTTTTTGGCTATGATAAAAGGTATGTTTTTCTCTTTGAATATTGAGATAAGCTGTTTTTCGCAGTCGCCAAGGGGCAAGGTGCAGTCTGTTACAAGAACGGCGCAGTCTGTTCGATTTAGTATCTGCTTAGTTTTCTTCACACGAAGCTCTCCAAGCTCGCCCTCGTCGTCAAAGCCGGGGGTATCTATTATCACAACAGGGCCAAGGGGCAAAAGCTCCATTGCCTTTGTAACAGGGTCGGTGGTAGTGCCTTTCGTATCGGATACCACTGCAAGATCCTGATTTGTTACTGCATTCACAACGCTTGATTTTCCTGCGTTTCGTCTGCCGAAAAATCCTATATGTATACGTTCTCCGCTTGGTGCGTCATTAAGTCCCATTGCAAAAGCTCCTCTCAAAAAAATAAGCCATACCCCTATGGATACAGCTTTGATAACAAAAAAGGCTATGCTTACTCATAAAAAACCTAATCCACGGGCGAACGCTGTTCGCCCCTACATGAGTAGAGATAGGGCTTTCTATCTGCTTTTTACTTTTTCTGCTTGATGTGTATTCTTTCGCCTTAAAGGAGAAAACTCGTTTTCGGCGTCAGGGTCACAAATATTTATTAGATTTTTACTGTGGCGAATAAAGGGTCTTGGCGGTCACTCCCTCAAGCCTGCCTATCTTGCCTGCAAGAGAATTTATAACGTCCTGCGGAGCGTCAACTGCCACGCTTATTATGTTCATGCCACGTTCTCGGTATGGCAGACCCATTCGTCCTATTATATACTCGGCATGCTCATGAAGAATTGCGTTTATCTCCTGCGCAGAGCCGTTATCGTGTGCGATTATTGCAAGTATTGCCACACGGGTATCCATAAAACACCCCCGTAATGTAAAAGTGTACTTTGTCTTACTTTATGATAGCACGATTTGTTGGCGTTGTCAATTGGAAGTTATCTATTTGAATAAAATTTTTAGATAACATTTGACTAAAATATATGGCATATACTATTGACAAGTAAAGTTAGCCATGGTAAACTTATTTTGTGAAGTTCTTTTAGATAAAACATAAGAATAAAATATAGCTATGGAGGAAAAGACAATGACTCTTGATAAGCTTAAAACGGGTGAGTCTGCCGTGATAAAAGCGGTAGGTGGCGAGGGTGCGCTTAGACTGCGTTTTCTCGACATGGGACTTATACCCAAAACAAAGGTGAAAATGCTAAAGCGTGCGCCAATGGGCGACCCTCTTGATATAGTACTGAGAGGCTATGAGCTGACGCTCAGGATAGAGGACGCAAAAAACATAGAGATAGAAAAAACAGAGGAGAATGACCATATATGAGATTTGCCCTTGCAGGAAATCAGAACTGCGGAAAGACCACGCTTTTTAACGCCCTTACAGGGTCCAATCAGCACGTTGGAAACTTTCCCGGTGTAACAGTCGAGCAGAAGGTCGGTGACATAAAGGGGCAGAAAAACTGCACTGTGGTGGATCTGCCGGGAATATACTCACTGCGTCCTTACACGCAGGAAGAGATCGTCACCCGTGACTACATAATAAATGAAAAGCCTGACGGCATTATAAACATTGTTGACGCCACCAATATAGAGCGAAATCTGTATCTCACTTTACAGCTTCTTGAACTGCGTGTGCCAATGGTGCTTGCCTTAAACATGATGGACGAGGTAAGAGCCAACGGTGGAACGATAGACGTAAAAATGATGAGCGACGCACTTGGCATACCTGTTATACCGGTAAGTGCGGCAAAGGGCGAGGGTATCTCAGACCTTATCGACAAGGCTGTAGAAACTGCCCGAAACAAGACAAAGCCTGTTGTCACAGACTTTTGCTCAGACGATTCCGCTGTGCACAGATGTATACACGCAGTTGTGCATCTTATCATGGATCACGCAAACCGTGCAGGCATACCGCCGAGATTTTGTGCTTCAAAGCTTATTGAGGGTGATAAGAATATCGAGGATCAGCTTGAGCTTAATCAAAACGAGCTGGAGCTTCTCGAACACTGCATAGTGGAAATGGAGGACGAATCAAAGCTTGACAGAAATGCGGCGCTTGCAGATATGCGATACGACTTTATCGAAAAAGTCGTTGCCATAAGCGTTGTGAAATGCCACGAGAGCCGGGAACACAAGCGGAGCGTAAAAATAGACCGCATTTTAACGGGAAAATACACTGCACTGCCTGTATTTTTCGGGATAATGTTTCTTGTATTTTTCCTCACATTCAATGTTATCGGCTCGACCCTTTCTGATTGGCTTTCCCTTGGTATAGACAAGCTCACCGACCTAGCAGACAAAGGGCTTACAGCCTACGGCATAAACCCTGTTGTACACAGCCTTATAATAGACGGAGTTTTTGCAGGCGTTGGAAGCGTTCTAAGCTTTCTGCCTATAATAGTGACGCTGTTCTTTTTCCTTTCCATACTGGAGGACACGGGCTACATGGCACGAGTGGCATTCGTAATGGACAAGCTTCTTAGAAAGATCGGTCTTTCGGGACGAAGCTTTGTGCCTATGCTCATAGGCTTCGGCTGTTCAGTGCCTGCCATAATGGCAACGAGGACGCTTGTATCAGACCGTGACAGAAAAATGACCATACTTCTTACCCCTTACATGAGCTGTTCGGCAAAGATACCTATTTACGCAGTTTTCTGTGCGGCATTTTTCAAGAAATATCAGGCGCTTGTGATGATAGGCTTATACATAACGGGCATAGTGCTTGGGATAATAGTTGCACTGATACTGAAAAACACGGTTTTCCGTGGCAAGCCTGTGCCGTTTGTAATGGAGCTTCCAAACTATCGTCTTCCTTCGGCAAAAAGCGTAGGACTTCTTCTTTGGGACAAGGCAAAGGACTTTATACAAAGAGCTTTCACAGTTATATTCTTTGCGACTATCATAATATGGTTTTTGGAAACCTTTGACGCAAAGCTCAACGTTGTAAAAGACTCCTCCGACAGCCTGCTCGCTCTTATCGGTCAGGCTATATCGCCAATATTCAAGCCTTTGGGCTTTGCAGATTGGAGAGTGACCACCTCGCTTATTTCGGGCTTCACTGCAAAAGAGGCGGTAGTAAGCACAATGGCGGTACTGATGAACACAAGCACTGCAAACCTTGGCACTGCTCTTTCGGGAGCATTCTCCACCCTTTCCGCACTGAGCTTTCTCGTATTCACCCTGCTTTACACCCCATGTGTTGCGGCGGTGGCAACCATAAAGAGAGAACTTGATTCAAGGATACAGACAGTAGGCGTTGTGATAATGCAGTGCATGGTGGCATGGCTTTGCGGCTGTGCGGTATATCAGATAGGAGCATTATTATGAATACAGCCGACTGGATAGTGGTGATACTTCTGCTTTTATGGGCAGTGGCAGCGGCAATAAGTATATCAAAGCAAAAGAAAAAAGGTAAATGCTGTGGCTGTTGCTCACACTGTCACAGCAGATGCGGCAAAAAATAAGGCATAAAAGTAGCGGAGAACTGCAAAAAGAATGCGTTCTCCGCCATTTTATTAATATATAAGCAACACTAAGAAAATCAAAAATTTACAATACATCTAACTTTTTTCGTTAATACACCTGACAAATAAGCAAAAATGTGATATAATATAGCTTAGGGCGAAGTAATCTACCCTGTTTTTTTGAGATATGGTTAGTTAAGTCTAACTTTATAAAGAAAACCAACTTAGAAAGGTCGGTATTATGAAGAAACAATTTTTTAGCAATGAGAAAGACGGTTTTTATGGTACATATTATGAAAACCCAAAGGGTGCAAACTGCGCAATGATAGGTCTGTTCGGCGACGATCCTAATGACTTTATGGCAAAGTGCGGAGCAAAATGGCTTCACAAAAATGGCGTGAACGTTATGTGTATGTCGCCTGACGTGAAGAACTACGGCCATGTGAACTTCCCGCTTGAAAGGATAGAGACCGCTATAAAGTGGCTCAAAAGCCATGGAAACAAGAAGATAGGCATAATGGGAATGAGTACGGCAGGAATGGATTCCCTTGTGGCAGCTTCATATTTCCCTGACATAACACTCACTTTCGGTCTTACGCCAAGCGACTTTGTATGGCAGGGCTTTGAGCAGGGCGAAAAAGACGGCTGCAAGGAATGGCCTATCCCTGACGCTTCCACACTTTCATGGCAGGGCAAGCCGCTTGCCTATATGCCATTCGTTTATGCCCACCCTGAATACTATCACAAAATAGAAGAAGAAACCAAAGGCTCGGGAGATATAACACGAAGCACGCACCTTTTTATCGACTCTGAAAAGGCAAGAGAACATACAGAGGAAGAAATGATAAAGGTTGAGAACATCAAGGGCAAGCTTATAATGGTGGGTGCTGATGACGACAGCTTCTGGGAGGCAGGAAAATACGTCCGCCGCATGGATAAGCGCTTGAAAGAACGCCCTCACGAGTGCGATTACGAAGCCCTGACTTACGAGCATGGAACGCACTTTGTGCTTCCTGAGACAATGCTCAGAAAAGCACTTCCTGTGGGACTTAAATTCGTAATGAAATTTATTTTCAAGGCTGCAAAGGACTATCCTAAGGAGTGCGAGCAGACAAGAAAGGATATCGACAGACGACTTTCTGCGGCTTTAAAACAGTGGGTAGCTGAATAAAAAAAGCCCATAGAATACGCTATTTTGTGTAGGGACGACCTCTGGTCGCCCCTTGCTCGATATGTTTTACGATAAACAAAGACCGACTTCCAGCGAAAAAAAGCTGAAAGTCGGTCTGTTATTTTTTGCAACAACATAAATGCTTTCAAAAAAGAAGATCTTTGTGAATTTTGTGAGTTTTCTATTGACATTAGAGTGCGGATATGGTAAAATTAACGATATGTGAATATTTTCTAATAGCAATCACATATCAAAGCAAAAAAACAATTATTTTATATAGATAGTGGTGGGTCATCGGGGTCCTGACGAAGGAGCAAGCTATGTTTACAAGCGATACAGCGAAATATAAAATAATAGGTATCTGCACTTCATGCGTACAATCTGACTATGTGAGAGATATAGTATCTTCCATAAGCCGAAAGGGTGTAAAAGAGGGCTACAAGGTGCTTCTTTTTAACACCTTTTGCGACCTTTATCACAACATTTCCTACAACCATGGTGAAGCAAGCATTTTTGATCTTATAAATTATGATATTCTTGACGTACTTATAATAATGCCCGAGGCAATAAAAAGAGACAGCATTTCCAACGAGATAAGCAAGCGTGCCCATGAGCATGGTGTTCCTGTCATATGCGTTGACAGTACAATGGATAATTGCTGCAGTGTGACATTCAATTACTCTGACGTTTTTGAAAAGATAGTTCGCCATGTGATCGAATTTCACGGCTGCAGAAGAGTTAATTTCATTGCTGGCGCAAAGGGCAATGCTTTCTCAGAAGAGCGTATAGAAGCATACAAAAAGGTGCTTGCAGAAAACGGCATAGAATTTGAGCCTGAGCGTCTTGGCTATGGTGACTTCTGGGATATGCCAACAAAAGGAGTATTGGAGAAATTTTTAGAAAGCAGTTTGGAATTTCCGCAGGCGATAATATGTGCAAACGACGCTATGGCGATAGCAGCTTGCAGCATACTGAGAGAACGAGGCATAAAAGTGCCTGAAGACGTTATTGTAACAGGCTTTGACGGCATCGAGCTTGAACAGTATAACAGCCCTCGTCTTACAACGGCGGCTGTAGACAATGATGTGCTTGGCGAAAAGATAATAAACGCCATAGACCATATGATGAACGGAGTGCCTCTTCCTGAAAAAATAGAGGTCAACTACACCATGAGGATATCCCAGTCTTGCGGCTGTGAAAAAATAGACCCGAGAGAAGTAGGCGACAAGATCCTTGAGCTTTACCATAGAATGAACAATTCTGATGGTCACGAACAGCATATGTTCACTTATCTTGCAAAATCAGTGGAATGTCACACCGTAGAAGAAATGGCAAAGGTAATGGCACGTTCGGGAGATTATTATAGCTGGGTATGCACAAACACTGATTTTCTGTCAAACACAAGGCAGAGAGAACGCTTTAATAACAGCTTTACAAAGCAGATGAGAGTTTTCATGCAGACTTTTGACAACAAATACAAGACCGGTGAAGTATTTGACACCAAGGATCTTTTGCCTGATATGGAGCAAGTCCTTGGACGCCATAACTGCTTAATGTTCTCGCCGCTTCATTTTCAGGACGAGGTCATAGGCTATGCGGCAAATTCATATAGTCCTATATATTTTCTTTTCCAGAACACAAGACGTTTTATAAACAACACCAATCAGATAATGGAGAGCTTTAAAAACCGCCAGCGGCTTGAAAGGGCAAATGCGGAGCTTGCAAGGATACATATGCTTGACCCCATGACGGGGATATATAACCGCAGGGGCTTTTACAAGAACGTAAAAAAGCTTATTTCAAAGGCTGAGAAACAGGGCGTAGGCGTATGGGTATTCTCTATTGACATGGACAACCTTAAAAAGATAAATGACCTCTATGGTCACAACGAGGGTGACAAGGCGATAAAGGCAGTGGCGTCGCTGATGACAAAATGCACTGCAGAGGGTGGGATATGCTCACGCTTCGGTGGTGATGAATTTGTAGCTGTTATCGCTGAAACAGACGGTGCAGACAGCTTTTACGAAAAGGTATCCCGCAGCATTGCAGAGTACAATCGCAGAAGCAAGTCGCCATATGATGTGTCGATAAGCTGTGGCTACAAGGCGGGAAAGCCGAAAACGTTGAAAGAGATCGACGATCTTATGAAAGCGTCAGATCGTGAGATGTACACGCAAAAGCGTAAACATCATAGTCGGCGGGACTAACAGACATAACCAGAGGGCGGATAGTTTGAAAACTTCCGCCCTTGTTTTTATGCTATTTGAGTATGCCAACTCCCTCAAGAAAGATATTCAGGAAAGCGAACGTTATTCCGACTGCAAGTGCGTCGATACTTGTTGCTATGGCGAGCCAACTTTTTTTGTCAAATAAACATTTGACAAAATTGCAAAACTGTGATATAATAACGATTGTAATGTGTTTCCGTAGCTCAGCTGGATAGAGCGACCGCCTCCTAAGCGGTAGGTCGGGTGTTCGAATCACCTCGGGAACGCCATAATGTGGAGACAAAAAAGATGTCTCCTGCGAAAAGCCCGAATATATCGGGCTTTTTTGCTACCCAAAGGTAAACAAACACGAATGAAGGCGAAATGGGGTCTGTTTATGACCGAACAGAAAAAGAATACTATCATAACAAGCGGCATCGCTGTACTTGCCGTGATACTGGCATATTGCTTACGAATTGTGGGCAGGGGCAGCTTCTACCCGATGCTGTTTTCCTATCTACGTAGCTTTATCTATATCGGTCTGTTCGCCGCCTGGGGGCTCTCCGTCCGTCAGCGGATCGTGCAAAAGCAGGTGTGCAGGTTTATGACGGTCACCGCAGTACTGCTCATCATATGGATGGTAGTCCGTTCGGCAAAGTATTTTATATTCTGGCAGCCGGATGCCGTCCGTTACCTGTGGTATCTGTTCTATCTGCCCATGCTGTTTGTGCCTATGCTGGCGCTGCTGATTGCCATGTCATTGGGAAAGCCGGACGAATACAAATTTCCCAAGGGAATGTCGATTCTGTGGATCATCTCCGGCACATTGCTTCTGCTCGTGCTCACAAATGACCTGCACCAATTCGTATTTACCTTTCCGAAGGACGCCGCCGTGTGGACAGACAAAAACAACGGCTACTCGATAGGCTACTTCATTATTGTAGGCTGGCAGGTGCTGTGTGCCTTTGCCGCACTCGTAATTATGTTTTTCAAATGCCGTGTGCAAAAAGGAAGGCTCCACTTTCTGCCCATTGTTCCTATGCTGCTGACAATCGTTTACAGCGTGCTTTACTATGCGGGTGCGGATTGGCTGCTCCACTTGTTCGGCGATATTGCCGCATTCCAAAGTGTGATGTATATTCTGACCTTTGAGCTTTGCATCGCCTGTGGATATATACATTCAAACAGCCGTTATGTGGACTTGTTTGCCTCCTCTGTCGGCACATCGGCAGAGATCACCGACAAGGGCTTTACCGTTCGGTATGCAGCTGTAAACACTGCGCCTATCTCAAAGGAAACGATGAAAAAAGCCGAGCAAAGCCCGGTCACGATGGGCGGCTTGACCGTTCACACCATGCCCATTGATGGCGGCTATGCCGTATGGACAGAGGATGTGTCGGCTTTGCGTGACATCAAGGAGGACTCTGAGCTTCTTGCAGACGAGCTTGCCGACAGGAACGAAATACTCCGTTATGAATACAAGCGTGAAGCCAAGCGCCGCAAGGTGGAGGAGCAAAACCGCCTGTATGATCTCCTGCGTTCCGCTACGCAGACGCAGATCGACCGCATTGCAGAGCTCACTAAGGAATACCGCCGAATCTCAAGCACCGATCCCGACAGTGCCAAAACGCTCCTTGCCGAGATTGCCGTGCTGTGCAGCTATATTAAACGCCGCAAGCATCTGACGCTCCTTACCGACCGAGATATTAAAATAGCGGAAACGGAACTCCACCGTGCCTTCAATGAGTCCCTCCAAACGCTGAAGCTGTTGGGCGTCCGCAGCTCGCTCTATGTGGACGAATCTCTTTCCATGCTCTCCGGCAAAACGGCGACTGCTGTATTTGATTTTTATGAATCGGTTATTGAAGCCGACATTTTGAATTTAACAGGCATACAGGTAAGCCTCATAAAGGCAAACGGCTTGCGCTTGTCACTGAATGTGTGCTGCAAAGCCGACCTTTCCGCTTTGGTAAGCGGAGACAGTATCCGCTGTGAAAAAGAGGATGACGAGGAATACCAGCACCTTGTATTTGAAGCGAAAGAAGGTGACAGGAAATGAGTGCATTTTCTTCCCTTTCTGAATTTTGGCAGACCATGCTGCCGTTTATCATGCTTGTGGAGATCGTCCTTGAGATCGGGCTGTTTATGTATCAGCTTCTTCGCAGCAATAAGCCGGTGCGCAGCCTGCTGAGTCTGGCAGTTATGGCGGTGATGATCCCGCTGCTATTCTCCGTTTCTCAGGCAGATCCCGATAATATCGGGGACGCATTTCTGCTGGACGCACCGTGGCTGATATTTGCCGCTGCCATTTTCCTTGCGGCAGTTCACTTTGCCATTGCTCTGCCGCGGGAATACCGCCGTAAAAAGAACGAGCTCTCGCCGTTCTCCATTAAGGAAGCAACCGATAAGCTGCCTATGGGCATCTGCTTTGCCGACCCGAACGGCAGGATCATCCTGTGCAACAACCGTATGCGCAGGCTCTCATTTGCCCTTTGCGGCCACGAGCTGCAAATCAAAAGCGATATGGAAAATGCCCTGAGCGCGCCGGACAGATCCGTGACCGTCAAGAATGATTGCTACATCCTGCCCGACAAGACCGTCTGGCAGTTTCGCACACAAAATATCACCGTGGACAGCGATGACCGCTGGCAGCAGATAACGGCGCACAATGTAACCGAGCTGTATAACGGCTGCCAAAAGCAAGAGGAAATAAATGAAGAACTGGCAGAAGTCAATCGAAAGCTCAGGAAGATGTACGCTCGCATGGAGAACGATGTCAAAGAGAAAGAAAGCCTTGACCTAAAGGTCTATATTCACGATACCATCGGGCGAAGCCTCCTGACCATCCGTGACATCATAGACAGCGGAGAGGATACCGAGCGAAAGCTTGAGGCGCTGCAAAATGCCATCGGTATGCTGGCAAGCAACCGCGTCACCTCTGTCAGCACAATGGACGAGGTAAAAAGAACCGCACAGCAGCTTGGCGTGGCTGTAAAAATCGACGGCTACCTGCCCCGTGATACCGTAGCCGAGGAGCTGACCGTTGCTGCCGCCAAGGAGTGCGTGACCAACTGCATCAAGCACGCAGACGGGAATGAGGTATATATCCGCATTGCCCAGCGTGGCGAACGCTATGATGTTACCATAACCAACAACGGCAAAATACCCACAGAACCGATAAAGGAGGGCAGCGGCCTGTCAACGCTTCGCCGCAGTATTGAAAGCTCCGGCGGTGAAATGCACATTTCGCACAATCCACGCTTTGCTCTTCTGATTACGATTCCCGCAAAGGAGATCAGCCTATGATAAACACCATACTTGTAGAAGATGATCTATACATCCAAAAGCACTTTGTCGATCGTCTTGCGGCAGACGGCGAGTTTCATCTTGTCGGCGTTTTCCGTGACGCCTTTGAAGCGGAAAAGCACTGCGACGCCACCGTAAAGCTCGTCCTTATGGATGTGCAGACGCAGCATAAGCATTCCGGTCTTGCCGCCGCAAAGCGCATCAAAAAGGCTTTTCCGCAAATCAAAATCGTTGTGGCTACCTCGCTTGTCGATCCCGAAGTTTTGCAAAGAGCCAAAATGGGTGCTGCCGACAGCCTGTGGTATAAGGACCACGGAACAGAGGAGCTGATAAGCGTGGTAAAGCGCACTCTGGCAGGCGAAAAGGTATTCCCAGATACCGCTCCGGCCATTGAAATGGAGGGTACGATGTCCGATGTCTTCTCGCCCCGGCAGTTAGACATCCTACGCCTTTATATAAAAGGCTTTACCTATCAGGAAATTGCCGATAAGCTGGGCATCTCCAAAAACGGCGTTCGCTGGAACCTGGACGATATGGTGGAAAAGAGCGGCTTTGAAAGCAGAGAAGCGCTGGTTGCAACCGCCATTGAAAACAAGCTCATGGTGATCACCTTAAAAGACGAATAAGCAAAACTGAACCCCTTGGCTGTACGGTCAAGGGGTTTTTCACGCCCAAAAGGCAAAAATTTTTTGAAAAAATCGAGATTTTTCTTCTGTTACTGGCACAAGTGCCAGTGACAAACGCAAAAAAATCAGTATAATAGATAATGTAAGATTAGGATTGTGCTTTTAGAAGGTGGTGATGAATGATGAAAAAAATCGTTCTGGACATTCAAAGCGATATCCATGCGCACACCATGGAGCGAATGCTGATGCAAAAATTGGACGATTGCCAAGTTGTGATTTCCGAGTCGCCGGACGCAACCGCCGAGTGGTGCAAAACGCATCGACCGGATGTGCTTTTAATGGAGGTCAAGGCGTATTCGCCCTGGATGTTCAAAGAACGAATGGCAATCCGTGACAAGGTAAAACGGAACACGGAAAGCTGTCGTGTCATTCTCTTTGTGGATGATGATACAGATGAAGATTTGACCGAAAAGGTACGGCAGGCAAAGCGCGAGGGTCTGATAGACGCTTTTCTCTTCGGTTCGGTATCCGAAAACTACTTTGCTTCGGTCATCGACAGTGTTTAAATCAGGCAACACAAAAAGCATAAAAATCTTCAAAATAATTATGAGGGAGGAATAATAGTATGACAAAAACGAACAAACGAAGGCGCGTCGCCAGCGTCCTGTTGGCGCTTGTGATGCTGCTCTCACTGATGCCGAGTCAGGAGCTCCATACCCATGCCTTTTGGGAAGACTACGATGACGGCACAGATTGTATCTACTGCGACCACTATCACTGGGGCGAGAATATGTGCGACGGTTGTGGGTTCTGCACTGTTGACTGCAACTCCGACTGCTTCGCTGAATTCCACTGCAACGATTGTGGTGAGTGTCTGTTCAATACACCCAATTGGTGCGATCAATGCTACAAATGCGCCGACTGCATGGAGGACACGCACTGCTCGACCTGCGGCAAATGCTACATCGGCGAGGATGACCAGCTGTGCGGCGAATGCCATAAGGGTCCATGCTGCTCCATAACCATCTGCGACTCCTGCGGCTTCTGCGATGACTGCGCAAACGATGACAGCGACCCGATGCACTGCTCGCTTTGCAACAGCTGCTTCGGTTCGGTGGACGAGTGCGTGGACGACGATGATACCGGCGTCATCCACTGCATCGATTGCCACACGGCCTGCGAGCAGTGTGAGGAATGCCTGCTGAACCAGGAGTCCTGCGAGGACTGCGGCCTGTGCCTGGAGTGCTGCCGAGATAACTCCGAGGGCGGCGGCTGCCCGGACGGCGAGACCTGCGTGGAAAGCGCCGAGTGGGACGAGCACATCTGTCAGGGCTGCGACGGCTGGGTCACGGATAAGGAGGACGAGGACGAGTTCTGCGAAACCTGCGAGATGTGCAAGGAGTGCTGCGAGGGCAACTCCGACTGCTCCGAGGGAATGTGCGCAATGGACACTGACTATGCGGATCACTTCTGCGAGGACTGCGGCCTGTGCTTCCACGACAGCGATCCCTGCGAGGACGGCTGCGATCAGCGCTGCAAGGACTGCTGCCGAGATGCCGTGAGCGCTATGGGCTGCGATCATGACGACTGGTGCTTCAGCGACTCTGATTTTGAGGATCATTTGAAGACGGAGCATTCCGGCGCCGGACATACCCACATAGCCTCCGCCACCTGGGAGGCTGACGGAACGCAGCACTGGCACCCCTGCCGCTATTGTGACGATAAAAAGCTGAATGCCGCCAACCATGAATTTGACGTCAAGGGCGTGTGCAAGGTCTGCGGCTACATCAGCGGCAGTTCCATCGTCATCAACCGCCAGCCGAGGGGCGTCAAGTGTAAGACCTCTATCTACGACGATTATAACGAAGAGCCGGAAAACGGCCTGCTGTTCTATGAAAATAACCCGGTCACCTTCTCTGTCTCGGCAAGAAGCCTGAAGGGCGACGAGTTGACCTATCAGTGGTATCGGAAGAATAATGAGAATCCCACGGCGGCGCCCTACAAGCTGCCTGAGGATGGGTTTTACACGGGTGTGACGACCTCCACACTGAAGATGCCGGTTTCCACCCAGGCTTGCCAGGAGGATTACTCCTACTACTGCATCATCGGCAGAAAGGGTGACCCTTCGGACACCATGAAAACGGCGGAGGCAAAGCTGACTGCCACCCATGCCTACAGCCACAAGCAGGCGGGTGTGCGTGTGCCCACGGAAGACAGCGAGAAAACGCCGGAATACAAGGTCACTTGGGTCGATAAGCATGGGAATACCCATAACGGTGTCGTGGGCGGCGACCCGAAATGCGACGGCCACAAGCTCCCGTGCCTGTTCGAAGCAGGCGAATACGAAGCGCATTATATGACTACCGGCTCCAAGGAGCGCATCTTCCCGCATACCTTTGTGCTTGACAGAAGCTATGACGCGGTAGGCGGCGGCAGAGTCGATGTGCTCAGATGTTCCGTCTGCGACTATATCGTTCCTGTGAAGAGCCATGTCCATGATTACGGCTGGAACTGGGACTGCACCGGCTTCGGCAGTATCTATGAGTATACCTTCAACATCGGCGGCTCGACCAAGACGGTGGAGGAGCTCATCATCGAATCCGACTATGCCCACCCCGAAAAGTGCAAGGTTCCCGGCTGCGAGGAGTTCATCATGGTTCCCCATAGCTGGGGCCGCTGGAATGTGGTCAAAGCCCCCGATACCGAGGGCGATAAAGGCGGCATGGAAGCTGAATGCAGCGTCTGCGAATACAAAGAGACGGAAGGAATTGACGGCGATTGGACAAAGGACACCGCCCTTGTGACGGTGAAAAATGGCCGGGCAACCCGTATGATCGTCAAGCCAGGCGACAAGATCAGGCTTTATCCCGAGGAGAGAACCGGTCAGAAAGCCATCGGCTGGAAGGTGGAGTATCGCCGCGAATACAATGAGTATGACATCATACCTGTTACTAGAAATTGGAATACCAATGAGGCGAAGTCCCAGTTCAAACTGGTGACCAACGGCTCCGCCCTTGAGTGGGGCTGCACGATCCCAGAGTTCAGCGCCATGGGTGCCCCCGGCGGCGGCAGTTTCTTCTTTGAGCCTGTCTATGCAGGCTGTGACCACAGCGGCGGCACCACGGTGCTCAATGCGAAGGAGCAGATCTGCGACCGTAAGGGCTACACCGGCGACACCGCCTGCGCAGACTGCGGCCATGTCATCAGTGCCGGTTCGGATATCTACCCACCTGCAAACGCCGGTCATACCGGTCCACTGCAGCCGCTGTACTACTACGGCACGGCCAACTCGGCAACCACAGACGCGAGCCATGGTGGAAAACGCTATAACGCCAAATCGGGCGACTGTCGGCACCGCGCCTATGAGGGCGACTACCGCTGCACGGCTTGCGGCGGCACCGTAAAGGGCGAGACCGGCGACTTCAGGCATAGCGGTCCCCTTGAACTGCGGGATGTAAGAACGGCGACCTGTACAGAGAGGGGCTATTCCGGCAGCCAGTACTGCTCAGCGTGCGACAGGATCGCGAAGAAGGGCGTCTCAACCCCGTCCCTCCACGAAATTGCCGATAACTACAAGCTGATCAATGAGGTTAAGCCAGGATGCACCACCTCAGGCTATAGCGGTGACCAGCAGTGCACAGCCGGCTGCGGACAGATTATCCGCTACGGTCATGTCGTTAATAAGCTCAGCCACGACTGGGACGGCGGCAAACCTGCAAAACAGGGCAAGAGCGAAGGAATTCTCTACACCTGCCAGCGTGCCGACTGCGGCGAGACAAGGTTCGTCAGAAGCTCCGACGCGACCGAGTTCACGGTCACGGTCATCAAGGGCACGGCCTCCGTTGCCGCAGGGACACTCATCACGGACAAGATCGCGCAGAACACCGTTGTGACCGTTACGGCGGACGCACCGGAGACCGGCAAGGTCTTTGACAAGTGGGTCGTGCTGGAGGGCAATGTCACCCTGACAGACGCCACCAAGGCAACCACCACCTTCACCATGCCCGGTAATGCTGTGAAGATTGAGGCCACCTATAAGGATGTGCCTCCAAGCCATACCCACAGCTACGGCACCGAGTGGAAGTATGACGACACCGATCACTGGAATGAGTGCGAGTGTGGCGATAAGGCTAATATTGCGGCTCACAATGCCAGCGAATGGATCGTTGACACGGCAGCTACCGAAACCGCCGACGGCACTAAGCATAAGGAATGCACCGTCTGCAAGAAGGTTCTTGAAACCGCACCGATCCCCGCAACAGGCAGCAATCATACCCACAGCTACGGTACAGAGTGGAAGTATGACGGCACCAACCACTGGCATGAGTGCGAGTGCGGCGACAAGGCCGACACGGCAGCACACAGCTTCCAGTGGATGATCGACAAGGCCGCTACCAAGGAGGCCACCGGCATCAAGCACGAGGAATGCACCGTTTGCGGCGCCAAGCGCAGCGAGAATACGGTCATCGACAAGCTTCCCGACGGCGGCAACACAAGCAATACAGGCAGCAGTGGTAATAACACCAATAAGCCAGGAAATGACGACTCCACCAAGTGTCCTCAGACCGGTGACAGCAGCAACCACATCGGTTGGCTGGCTGCTCTGTGCGGCGTTCTGACTCTGCTGGGCGTAAGCGGCAAAAAGAGAAAGGAATCCAAGGTTAAATAAGCCGACGCTTCCGAAATCAAAATAGCCTAAACACAATAGGCGGTGACGGATCATTCCGCCACCGCCTATTTTCCTGAAAGCGAGCTTGCCAGCAAGTCCCTTTCCGAAAGGCGGCAAGCGACACCCACATTCTGACCGTGTATCCCCAGCCGAATGGGGACGGCAATCTCCGGCGCTTTTTCTTTATGCCTTAGGCAAAAATCTTTTAGAAAATTAAAAAAACTTGGTTGTAGCCCCCTCAACTTTTCAGCATGGAAAGTGAGGGGGCTTTCTCTATAGCCTCCGCCCGTTCTTTGAAAACCGAATAGTACAGCGCATCCTTTTGTAGGGCGGAATTTTTTTGTGCCTAAAAGCAAATTTACTCACTGTCAAAAGCTTAAACTCACTACAAATAAAAAAAACGGTAACACCAGCAGGAAGTTATCTTCCTGCTAATGTTACCTCATTTACAAGTATCACAAGATTTAAAGGGGAAATGATAAAGTCTTTGTAATGCTTATCGTAATTCTTGTAGCTTTACGCTTAATTCTTGTAAATGTTTTTTGGCTCTTTAGTTTGATAGCCACCATACATTGATGCACATCCGCAAGCAGCTATACCCATTCTCTTAGTCGCTCTGGCAATAAGGCTGGCAAGCAATTTCTTAAATGATCTCATTCTTATCACACCTCTTTCCTTTGATCTTCGCTGATATTATTAAAACTGCAATTAATAGATTTGTTAACAGGATCATAGATCCAACCATCTGATATCTATTGATAATCGCCCCGCCAAACAGATCAAGCAACAGAAAAACTATCATTCCCATCGCTTTGAACTTTGGCTTTTTATCTTTTTCTATAGGCTTATTTTTGTTCTCCACAGGGCAGAATACAAAAGCTATTATCTCTTCAAACACAACCAAGGCAGCGATCACCCATATATTTATATATCCGCATACCTTGTCATTAAGAAAAGCTGTAGCAATAAATGTCGAACACATCAACAGATTGCATCTGAAATATGTATCTGCATGATACCCTCCGGTAATAACCCTGACAGCAATAAACACTGCCAAATATATTACGCTTTCCAGCAAATGCCCTGTCAATGCTCCCATAAGCAATACAAGCACAATGTTTAACATTGATGAGATAGTTATCTCTATACCATACCGATAAAAATCCTGTACCTCATCTGCTTTGCCGATAGCTTCCTGCTCGGTCAAAAAATTAAGTATACCCGATACAACAAGATCCATAAACTACCGCCTCGCTTTTGTCTTACCCTAATTTGAATTTTACTAGAATAACAGCAATATGTCAAGCTTTTTGGAATGAGTTGCAGGTTTTTGTCACGAAATGCAGCAACGGTTCAGAACAATTAGTTCAGGACCGTTGTATCTGCCATCAATGTTACCTGACAGCAAAACATTCCCTCCGACTCATAGAAATCGCATCTGCCATTATATTTTCTTGCTATCTCTCTGATTATTGAGGTCCCCAGACCATGCTGTTTTTTATCAGCCTTTGTGGTCGTAAGCCTTGGATTACTATCCATAACAGAATGATCTATTGAATTTTTTATCAAAAACGTATATGTATCCGTTTCTCGGTCGATCTTCAGATACAGAAATTTATTTGCGTCGTCGGCTATTTCCTTGCATGCCGTTATAGCATTCTCCAACGTGTTGCTCAACAGGTCGCAAAGGTCAGTTCCCTTTATTCCCTCAAAATCTGAAACCGTTATGCATGATATTTTTATCCCCAAGGAAGAAGCCATCGTAAGCTTTGCGTTAACGATAGCATTTACAATATTATTTTTCGTTTTAACATAGGACTCCGATTTCCCGATAAGGTCAAAGCTTTCTGAGATAAATTTTCTCGTTTCATCTATTTTTTGTACTTTCAACAGTTCATTGACCGTTTCATATTTGTCTTTTATATCATGCCTTAGTTTTCTCATGGCGTCATATTGCGACTCGGCGTTTCCGATAAACTGCTCAAGATACTGCTCTCTTAGTTTGACTATCTCCATTTCCTTGAGCTTCCGATTCTTTTTTATCAAAGAATTTATTATCCAGAATATAAGTATATTAAGAACAAAAACAAGCATATATGACAGATTTATATACAGCCTATGGCCATTGTCTGCCGAAAGGGACAGTTCATGTATTACCATAACGAGGAAAAACGAAATAATAAGCACTGCAATTATCGTAACCCAATCTGAAGCCGTATAATCATCTGTATGTTTAAAGGCCATCAGTATTAATCTAAATACAATGAATATAGAGATCTGGATCATTATAAGCGTCACAAATCTAAGCAAGCTTTGTTCGACCACAAGCTCCCTGAGGGATATTTTAAAAAATGACGATACAGCATTTAGTTCCAATGACGTTATCAACAAGATTGCAACCTGCGAGAGGGATATGGAAAGAAATTTCTTTACTGCATTGTCACTAAAAAAGCAAAACGCAAAAACAAGCAGACTTGCCCAGTACAAAGCACTTCCAAAGCCCTCAAATACAGTGAAATAATTAAAAGCAGTGACCAGACAGCCTTCACAAACAGCAAATATAACAGCCCATATCTTAGCCCTTTCATGAGATCTTGGCGTAAGAAATTTATATATAAACCATGTTTCCAGACCGCCCTGATAAAAGTTTATCAAGATCTCAAATATCGTCCACAATGTAATAGTCATCACTTTCTCCTCAGATATTCAGTCAAAGCGTCGTCAACTGCATTCTTATATCCTCGGCTCATGGGAAGCTCTGAACCGCTTTTGAAGATCACTGTTTCATTTGAACGGCTTATGTTAAAAACATATTTCAGATTGACGATATATTTTTTATGCACCCGTATAAAATCAAATTTACGATAAGCTTCTTCTATCTCGCCAATGCTATCTCTGACTGCAATAGTATCCTTATTATTTGCAAAATGATATATGATGCTGTGGCTATTGCTCTCTATATAAGTTACATCCCGAAGCTTTACAGAGATCCTTCCCTGCTCCCTATTCTCCAAAACCACTGTCTTTTCCTGCTTCAGTGCGTCCGTCAACTGTCCTGCTACCATATGGAGCCTATCCTTCATAACATCAGCGTCAGGATCTTTGCAGATAAAATTCAGCGGTCTGAAATTAAAGCTGTCATAAACCAGCTCCTGATGACTTGTCACAAAGATCACGAAGCAATTACCATTCTGACCCAGCTGCCGCGCGACTTCAAAACCGGTCATTTCAGGCATATCAAGGTCAAGAAATATAGCCGAAAAAGGCTTTTTACCATGGCAGTAAAAAAAGCTCTCAGCTTTGGTAAACGTTTCTATTTCAGCCTTGACCGACCTTGATTCAAGTTCATTTGCCAGCATAGATTTAAAAAACTGAAGAAAAACAGCATTATCATCACAAACTGCGATCCGCATTTTTTCACGTCCTTTTATAACATAGTCTATGTACGATTTTATATTACCATAATTATACCATAAGGTCAAGCCATAAGGCGTTTCACAGCTTCCTGCGTCAAGACCACACCTGGCGGCAAACAAAAAAGGGCTGTTCTAACAGCCCTTCAATCTGCCACAAAAGTGTAAGACCAACGTCCCACTTATTT